>Ga0207866_1000009_pt1 | contig 303462 bp, 327 predicted proteins | sample HigsolmetaAR203D_FD_184835 | JGI IMG/M metagenome (GOLD analysis project Ga0207866, IMG submission 184835) | Ionic liquid and high solid enriched microbial communities from the Joint BioEnergy Institute, USA - AR20-3-D (SPAdes) (version 2) ... | reverse complement strand
CTTCTGCCATCGCCGAAGCGGTGCAGGCGGGCTACGTGTCCGGATATCCCGACGGCACGTTCAAGCCGGACCAGGTGGTGACGCGGGAAGAATTCATCAAAATGGCCGTCGAAGCCTTCGGACTCGATACTTCGAGATACAAGTTGGTGAGCCTGTGGTCGCTCCCATATCTTGCGGCTGCTATCGAAAACGGTTGGATTGCACCGGACGAATACGATAAGCGGAAGGACAAGCTCATTCCGCCGGAAGGATACAAGGACAGGGGGGCTCGGATGGCTTCGTTTCAGAAGAAAGACGGCAATCTTTTGAGCATATATGCAGATACGGCACACTACCCCATGCCGCGCCACGAAATGGCGAAGGTCGCCATCAACGCTCTCGGCAAGTCCGTGGAGAATACAGGCAAGGATTGGGAATACAAGAACGCCGTCATGCGTCAGGCTGTAAACTTGGGTCTCATTCACGGCATGGGCAACGGCAACCTTGCGCCGGACGGCACGACCACCCGTGCCCAGGCTGTAGTCGTGATTCAGCGGATGCTGACACTCAAAAACGGCGGTACGCTCCCTGTAAGCGAAGATGCAAAGGATTCGGTATCCAAAGAACGCGATCCGTGGGGCCGTGTGATTCGTACGACGAATCTGCCGAAGAATGCATCGGACTTCCCATACATCTTGGAAGGTATTCCGAACGAAATGTATGAAATGCCGCTCTATCGTCCCACTGACCAAGAACAATATAACAAGACACCGAAGGATGTCTTCGACGGCGGTTATTTCACGAAAGAAGGACTCGATATAAGTCTTGCTCGGGTCGAAAAAGCCCTAAACCTGATTCTAAATGTAGACTATAAAACCATCGATCCTGAAGCTTGGGGCAAGGAACTTGCCGAAAACCAGAGAGGCGGTCCGCTCATCCAAGACTATATAAATGCACAGTATGCAAAATGGGTAATCGAAAACAAAATCCAAATCGAAGGAACTGCAGAAGTTGAACCTTCCATGATCTATGAAAATAGGTTGGGGACGTTCGTCCGCGCAAAAGTGAAGTTCAGAATTAACAACTACGACAAGATGACGAATGAACTTCTGTACGATCCGTACCTCAAATTGGTATACGAAAATAACGAGAAGTATCGACTGAAAAAAGGAATCTGGTACGAAGGCTACGCCGATATCGAATTCAGCACAGTTACGCTGGGTGAAGAAGTCAGTAACACCTACGGTCTGTCTGTGGAAGCCAGCTTGTTTCGTTGGAGCACGTTTAATGGTGTAAACTACGGATTCAAATGAATTCCATATGATGTATGACCTTTGAAGGGGGTGGTCTATGATTGTATATGGGCAAATCTATCAACAAGAATACACGCACAGAAAGCGGGGTGACACCTACGAAGACGAAATCTAGAAAAGCCATCACATGGGTGATGGTTTTTTTGCTGGCAATTTCGGGCATGTATATGGCGCCCAAAACAGCAAATGCAGAAATCAAAATGAAAAATGGTGCATTCGAATACAAAACTACAGTCACCATGGCAGCCGGTAGCATTCGGTATCTGACAATTGGATGGCAAATTCATGCCAGACCTGCATGTACAGGTCCATCCTATATGGATGAATGCGATCCTCGAACACTCAGAGGCGAGAATGATTTCTATATTGTTCTGGACCGCAATACGCCGGGATATACAAGCGAGGTCATAATAGACGAAAAAGCGCAAACTGTAACCACCATATTCACATGGGATGCTGATGCGATTGAACAAGTCCTTAGTGATGCTGGCGCTGAATGGCTAATTCAAGAAGGCGGCACATACTATGCCAGCGCCGTCATGGTATCTGTAGAAGGTCCACGTGATAACCCCGTTATCCGTAAGGGTCCATTTTACACGCTCCAAGGTATAGTCAACGCAGAAGGTTGGAGGGTACCACAAGATCTTCGATCGTATTTTGACGTTGCCTTCACATTCGAAGGTAAAAGCGAAGGCTATCCGCTCACGGTGAAGTATTGGACTTACGACGGCACGCCGATGCGACCCGATGAAGATAAGGGTAAACACCCTGCCGGTGCTGTCTTGCAAGTGGAGTTCCCTGAAACACTCGAATACAATGGTCAGACGTGGGAAATCTACTATTCCACGCTCAGATCGAAGCGTACAGGAAGGGACTCATGGGAACAAGACCTCAGCGACGACAATCCAAACAACGACAAGGTAGCAGTACGGGACTTTACCATGGCATTCGGCGGCGTGGATGCCATAGGCAAGTACAGACCGCAACGGGACCCATGTGAACAAAATCCAAGCCTTCCCCAATGCGGCGGTGATGGCGGTGGACCCGACCCCGGCACGGGCGGCAGTTCCGGTTCCTGTACTTGGACCATTAGCGCACCGAGCGGCGGCACGCGACAAACGGGTTCGGTCATGAATCCGAACGCTACCGGACAGATCGCTGCGGACGGGCCGTTCAACGTCGTGCAGGGCATTCCGACTTCCGAAACCACAAACGTTCGAGTGCTCGGTCTGCAGTATTTGCACCAGTACGATTTCCAACAGATGACCGGACAAGTTACGTACGACTGCACTGTGAACGTTACTTATGTGCGTACTTGGCAGTACACGGATTATTGCCCGATACCTCCGGGTCCAGACGGTACTGGCGGCGGTGTAGTACCGTGCCCCAAACCGACGAGCGACCAAATATCGCGAACCTATAACTTCACCGTCACTCGTCCGTATTCCTACTGGGCTATCAACAACGTTGAAGTGTTCCAACTGAACATGGCCACAGTACAGAACTACCTATTGCCTGGGGGTTCTGTAACGCTCAATCCGAGCGGATACACGCCACCGACACTGCAGGCAACCAAGACGACCGGAGTGGACAACCACGTAAGGCCCAGCAACGCACCGTCTTTGCAGGTGCCGCAGACGAGTTTCAACGGTGGATGCTGCGACGTTCCGCCAGAAATTCCGTTTGACCAACATCTGTCTTACTTGAGGAACGTGGCGGAAAGCCAGATTCAACAACCGGAAGTCAAAAACGACCGGGTAGTGTTCAACGGTTCCACGATCATGAACGATTCGTGGGTACGCGGAAATGCACCTGCTCCGAGTGCAATACCGCAACCCTCCATGATCGGTGGCAACGTCTTGTACAGAAGCGGACTTTTGGTCAGTCCGTCGCTGACCAACAGGGCGAACAACCCAAGTTCCGGAACCATATACTACACCAAAGTTTCCGAAAGCATCGGAAGCAGCAGCGCGAACCCAAGCTTCCCGATCAACAACATCAATTCTACGACCGTGCACACACCTGTAGTCATCGTACCGTACACAATAAATGATTACCAATACGATTCGCGCATCAATCCCACAAGCGAGAATGTATTTGTTCTCGACCGGCAATTCTGGATTCGGGTGGACAATACGGCCCAACACTTGAATATACCAGGATACGGCTACAATGACTACACCAAATATATCGCAAGGAAGCAAGTACAATTCCCATTCGACGTGTACACTTCCAATATGTCGTACGTGCCGAAAAACACGTGGATAGACATTCCAATTGGATCAGACACTGTATACTTTTATATGCCGGTGTGGGTAGATGAAGGTCCATATACAATCTATTTCAGGACGATTGCCGAAAACGCACCTAGCATAGAAAATGGACAACTGGCTGCAAACACGAACCTTGCATACCATTCTGCATATGAGACGGTCAACGTGTACGTTGTCGGACGGATTTATGACTTCCGGATAACCGACATACAAGATGTCGTGTGGAACGATGTGACACAGGCATACTACGTCGGAACGAAGAAGATAGACGGAGCGAACCGCGGCAACCCTGCATGGACGACTCTGCCTATCCGGGCGGGAAGCCACCCGACGTATAAGAATGCCGTTCCGAAGCACGGATACCACATCAAGTTCGACCTGAAAACGAAGGGTAACATGTTCGGTCTGAACGACGGCATTCGCATAACGCCTACGTTCTACTATGTGCCAAAGTCAGGAACAAACAACTCCCATGCACAGCCTGTGGACTTGTACTATCACGACGGCAACAACAAATTCATCAAAGTGGGGTCCGACAGGGACGTGCAACGGCTGTACGTGACGCTTGCTACGCCGGAAAGAGGGGTTAGCCAAACTGACATCAACAATACGGCGAACTATTATGCAAGTTCGTATCCGGAATACCTGAGTTCCACGACCAAGCAGACTTATGTGGGCAAGTACACGTGGGAAATCATTCCGAAGCAACTCAGAACTCTCATTGGCACCACTGCGGAACTTCTCACGCCAAACTACCCGTCCGGTGCTGCACAGCAACAGATTGCACGCAGCCTGGCATCCGTGCAACAATGGTACGGTCAATACACGCTCCCCGCTCCGTTGTATACCGTACCGAAGGGAACCAACATATACAACCGGGGTCCGTTGTACGAAGATTCTGACATTTTCCTGAAAAACGGATACCTGCTCGTGAACTTCAAGATTGAGACTATCAGAAACGGTAACGTCGAAAATCCGTATCTCGCATACTACGGCGTTCCGCGAAACAACCAATGGAAACGCGAAGGGTTCACCTACACTGTCACGGATGCACTCGGCAAAGCATTCACGTTCCATGACGGAGACGTGATACTGTTCGACCTCGATGCTTCCAGAACGGGAGATTACGGTTCCGGCATCACCCACTGACACACGAAAAGGCCATTCCCGAATGGGAATGGCCTTTTGCATTGTTATCTGTTCTTGACTTGAATGGCGCGCCCTCTGTGCGAATTCTCCGTCGACTTCCAATTTCCACTTCGTTCCGTCCCAAGCACTTCGTCTTCGTTGAACATGGACCGACGTGAGTTGCCAATGTATACCTTGGTACCATCTTCATACCATGCGATGTAGTCTTCACCTATTTCTTCCACGATGTTTTTGATGTCTTCTTTCAAGTCTTTGCGGGATGCACCATCCGAAGTCAGCACGGCTTCTTTCAGATATAACTTTACATCTTCGAGCGATTTCAGCCACCTCATGTATTGATATACGTTTTTCAGATTGTCGTATTTCTTCCAAGGGTGGTTGGTACGAATGGAATACATTATCATTGTTTCAAACAGTTGTCTTGCAATATTCCTGACTGCCGTCGCCACTGTCATTCCGTGAACGTTTCTATTGCGCAATCATTGACATGGACAAAACGTGGATATCCATAAATCGGATATCCACGCAGCACATGGAAATATGAGGTGATATGGCATGAAAAGATAGACTTCTCTTGTTCTAAATCACATGAAATCGGGACATTATGGATATGGAAATGCGTTGGTGACTATTTGAATAGGTATCACCCAATCACATCAATGAAAACAAAGGGTTCGGAACACATCAGTGGATATCTACTTGTATGACATCAATGTCAAATTCCTTGAAATACTGTTTGGATAGTCCGTCCGGGTAACCTTCTGCATAATACACGGTTTTGATGCCGGCTCCATGAATCATGCGGGCACAATTGATACATGGGTGTGTGGTGCAGAACAAGATGCATTCCTGGGAACTGATGTTGGATGCAAGAATTTGGTTGAGAACGTTGTGTTCAGCATGAAAAGCATGACAGGGTGCATCGATATCGTTGAAACTCGATCCCGATTTCTTCTTTGCTGCAAATCTCGGGCATCCGCCGTCCATACAATGTTTGGCGCCACTCGGATACCCGTTGTATCCTGTAGCCAGAATGCGCCGTTTGCCAGGTTCCAAGCTATCCACAAGTACAGCACCGACCCTGCGGCTTCCGCACGTGGACCTCAGGCTCACGATGTATGCCACTGCCATGAAGTATCTGACCCAATCGTCTCTCTTGCCCAGGGGAATGGATTTGGCGAGTTGGACGATTTGGGAAAGCACGGTTGCATCGTTTTCGTGTTCTCCAACAAAATCTCTCACCAATTTGAACACCCTTTCCGTCGGCATTGAATCCGTGTCTATACGAAGGTTGAACGTTTCTGCATCGAGGGCAGTTTCCGTAGAATGCTTCAGTTTTTCTTCGTCTACATGGCCGTACTTTTCCTGCAGACGGCGCATCTGTTCTGCAGGCCCTACGTCGAGCCGTATGGTTTTGAATCCATTTGAAGCAAGAATTTCCTTTTCTGTCACGCTACGCACGTCATCGCATACGAAGTATCCGATATTCTTTTGAATTTCTTCCAAGAGGATGACTGCCCAGATACGTTCGCCATATGCATCACGAGCCGCGTTTCCGATCTTCTGCAACAATCCGCGGAACACATCCGTCTTTTTTATCGTGCTGTCTTCGTTCTTGTAGAAGTAACTGAACTTATATTGCTCGAACAAGGAAGCAAAACGATCAGATGCCAAATGGAGATTGTATTTTGCAACAAGGCTTTGCATGCGGTCGAAATCTTTATGGGCAATAGCTGTTCCGATTTCGTAGATTGGTGCGGCAAGTGAAACCACCCGATACCCCAACTTATCCCGCAGAAGCCCAGCTATCGTACTTTTCCCAGACCCCATTTTGCCTGAAATAGCCAGATTCGGATACATCCTGGTCATTCCTCCTGTTCTTCTTTTTTCTGTTCTTCTTTTTTTTTCTTGGCATGAGTCTCCCCACGGAGAATTTTGACTTCTTTGAATGGCCTGTATATCCACGGTATGGAAAGGAAAGGAACAGGCTTCATCCATACAGGTAAATATATCAGACCGCCTATGATGGTCAAAATGCAAAACACAATACAAGTGACCACTTGCATTTCAAGGAACATAATGTTCCTTCCTGTAACATCGGGAGTACCGTGCAGTTTGAGAATCCGTTCCGTGTCGATCATTTCTGGGAGGTACTGTACGCCTGCCGGAATGCCGAATATTTTGCCTGCAACAAATGCGGAATGAAATATGAAGAAATAGACGATCATCACGTGGGCAATCGTGTTGATCACAGTGCAGGTCTCTATGACCTTGATGTCTGCCTTCGCAGACACATGTTCCTTCCCTTCTTCCATCCTTATTTCTCCAACACCTTTTCGTGTATTATATCATGGTTTGTCCACTTCTCTCAATAGATTGGTTGTTGTAGTTCCCAACTTATGTAGATATCTATATGACGAATTGTGGATCTTCGTTTTCATTTACCCGCATATTGGAACTATATGAAAATGCCAATTGCTGCATGTGAAATGTGAAAAATACTTGGTTTCATTTATTCAGAAACACGTGAAGTCTGATTCTAGACCCAGTATAGATCACCGATTGGATATATGTTCCGCACATGCCTTACAGTAGATATCTACATGCCATAGATGCAATATATTGAAGATATATGTGAACAATGAATGTTCACAGATGTTCACAGGTGTTCACATATGTGTTTGCATTCGGCAGACACGAGCCAAAGACACTGCCCACACGTATTTTGTGAGCACTCCTATTGTGAACATCAATGTTCACACATTTTATGTTCGTTACCAATGGAACGAAATTCATCTGATGCAAAATCGAATGTTCACAGCACCTTGTGCATTTTCTAGAAAGAAAAACAACCGTTTTCAGGATATATATATGTGAACATTTCCGGACCCAGATACTCCCCACACGTAAAACACACTTTTATTTTAACGCACTAAAGCACCTTTTCTGAGTACGCGTTTTTACTTTAACGCAGCAAAGGTTCCTTTCAAGAAAATTTCTTTTTATCCATTTAACGCGCAAAAGTCAAACCTCGCGTGGGGTGTATCCTGCCCAAAGTGTTCACATATTATGCTTTTTTCAATATTTCAATTCAACTAGAAAAAGAAAAGAAAAATTGTGAACATCGATATTTGGAAGGAAATCATTTTTGTTTCGTGGGGAACGAATTAAAACTTGCTGTGAACATTTGTGTGAACATTTGTGAACATTTTGTGTTCACAAGTAGTCTTAAATACGTTTATAACGTGATTTGCGAAATGTTCACACATATGTACGAGGTAAATGCCAACATAAACGCTGTGACATTCCCAACGAGTGTGAACATAATGTTCACAGCATTGCAATCAAATATGCGGGATTATATGCATATAACTCTCGTTTTCGTTTATGGAAATTTTGAAATGCAATACTGTGCCCATGCAAACGATGCAGTACAAGGCGTGCACATTCCGTTTTCAACGAATGTGAACATATTGTGAACACATCGCAACAATGAAAAAGGCAGTCGCAACTGCGACTGCCTTGCAGTGTCTCACTATTTGTCCCACTGAATGTTTGCGTATTCTGGGAACAGTTCGACGAGCCTCTGTTTGCTGAATGCCGTGTACATGCCGTAACGGGATTTGAACTGTCTTGGGGCGAGAACGAGATTATTTGGCGACATAGGATCGTTGAGCGTCCTTTGAAATTCCGAATCGATGAACGTCATGATTTCCCTTTCATTATAGTTGGTCTTGTTGGCGGCATTCAGACGGTTCACCATGACGTTCACTTTCATCAGTATGCATTCCCTGCCATATATTGCCGCAGGATACCGGACCGTACGTCCGTATTCACCCGCTCCTTCGTTCGGCGGTTGATATTCACACACGGCAAGTCCTTTACCGAAGTATCTGCCGTGAATGTGACTGTTGCCCACTGTAGATGCGTAAGCAGCCACATCCTGCAGGAATTCGTACAGTGGGGAATTGTCTTCCGAAAGTTCCAGACCGAGTTTTGCAGCATAGATTTCCGGCACTTGTTCAATTTCTTCACATGTGTATCCGATGTCTGCCCCAAGTTCATCGGCAAGTTTCTTCATATAATACAGACCGAGCATTACGACGGTCTGTATGTCGGCGATACGGTTGTCGTTAAGATGTTTCCGGGATATTTCTCTGTATTCCTTGAACTTTTTCTCTACTTCTTCGTTGCTGTGTTTTGCCGCCCACAAACAGTATCCTACCCAGAAGTTTTTGTCTTCCATCTTCTGCAAGCGGAGAAGTGCGGCTTGTGCCTTCTTTCCTTGCGACGTATTGTGGAACGATTTGTACAAATTCACGGCGACCATGCGGGTAGAAAGGGCTTGGTCGCTCGTCGGAACTTGTCCGCCCATGAGAACTGGGTTCTTGTATTTGAAATGCGTGGAGGACAGATTAGCACTTCCGCGTGACCATCTGGACTTCGTGAAACATTCCACGAGAATGGCATTGATCTTGTTGGTCCTATCCTGGTCCCAACGTTTGCCATACTCATCAAGTACAGTCGGAATGGTGTAGGACGTATTTAGCAACTTCGACAGTTCGAACGGCGTAGGGAATGTCCTTGGTGCCGAATCGTTGTGTCCCATGAACTGTTTCAATATGGTCATGATCGTGGATTTACCCGACCCCGGCTCACCCACTATGTGACAATGCGGAAAGAACCCGATCGGAATGACCTTTCTTATTACATAGTCGTGCGGTATTGCACCGATCCATCCCACAATACTCATCATTGCATTCTTTTCATTAATCTGTATGACGTTGGACAAAAATTCCTTCGCAACCTTCCTCCATTGTTCCCAACCGTGGAACTCCAGATTCGTGAGGTTTCTGAGTTCCTCGATGTTGGAATACATATTGGCCATGTACAAGATGTCTTCCGACTTGTTGCCGTCGAGATCATATATGCCGTTCGGAGTACAGAAATACTTCGGACCGTCTTCCGTTAGTCTTTCCAATCCAATGAGGCTTGTTCCGAACTTGCGATTGCTAAAATCGGCAAGACGCACGTATTTGTGATGCAAATCTGCCGTGTTGCCAACCGTGAGATTGAGATATGCACCCGTTCCTTTGAGTTGTTCCTTGATTCTATCTTTCAACTTCTGCACGTCGGTAAAGTCGTCTGCCGTAAAGTACGCCGTACGAACTTCCGGATAATTTTGCACGCGTACGTCGTACACATAGTACAGGTCGTCTCCGTGCACCTGTACGCAATATTTCGGCTTCATCGTGAAGTTGGCTACACGTCCCATCTTGTTTCCTGCGTATATCCGCATTTCGCCGTTCAATTCTTCCACGCGGTTGAATCCAGTCCAATCTTCGTCGGAAGTCAGATGGAAGCGGAGAATCTTTTCCACGTCTTTTGGTCTGAGTCCCGTACCTTTAATGCACTTCACGACGTGCATCATAATGTCGTTGATGTCTTTTTCCTCAAGTCCCTTTACACCTTGCGTGATGATGCGCATGGGACCTTCCTCAAGGATTTCAGCTTTGTCTTGGAGAATGCTGAGAAGGGTTGCAAATCGCATCTTGATTCCTTCCACAGCAGAATAGGTCGAGATGTTTGTCACATTGTTCTTTACGTTTTTGTCTGCCATATCACACCTCCGCATGCAGCCGAGGGGAAAGCATGTCGATCAAAGATTGACAGATGCAGTACATGCATGATATACTGCACATAAGTACATCCTGTCCCCAGTGTTTACCCCAGTTGCATGCGTACTTATTGGACGCATGCGGCTGGGGTTTTGTTTTATTCCGACGGTCAATTTCTTTTTGTAGCAACTGCATTGGCAATCCTGTCCCTTTCTTGTACGGCAAGCAGGATCTTCTTTTCTGCCAGGAGCAGACGAATTTCGTCCTGCAATTTCTCTATTTGTGACGTCAGCTTCGGTCGTTCGCAATTCGGAACTTCGTTCCTGCGCTTTTTCAGCCTGCTAATCCTCTTCCGGAAGCGCAGTATTTCCTTGTTGATAAATTCCAAGTCATCTTCCACAAGCGTCATGTCACGCACCCCTCCCATATGCCTGATTATATTGTAGCATAGGTACAGAAATGGGTCAATACTATACCGCCAAAGCCATGTATTAAACGCTTTTGTAGAAATTACCTAGTGCATGCATCGGGTATGTGAACATATGACCGTAATGCTGTGTGTTCGCAATAACTATTATAAATAAGAATTCAGCCACCCCGCATACGATGCGCGAGGTGGCTGAATATCAAAAAGGAGTGTTGTACAAGACAAATTTTAACACGTGCAGAACCATTCCGTCAATATATGATTTGGATCTTTGATCATGTATAGATGCCCCTTGTCACACGCCGTATTCTTGACACTATAAATATCAAATTCTTGCAAAATCTATCAACTGTATGATAACCTGATTGTTGAAACAAATAAGCAAAGGACGAAGGTGTATCTGAATGCATGAAATTCTCGCAACAGCATGTGAAAAAGGTGCATCCGACATACACGTGACCGTTGGATCCCCAATCGTATTCAGGATGAACGGAGGATTGTACAAGATAAATGACTGTCCACTGTCCGAAGAAGACGTCGATAGCATGGCGAAAAGTCTCATGACGGATGATATGTGGCAACAGTTCCAGAACACGGGCGATCTCGACTTTTCATATCTGTCCAGACACGCTACTACTGACGGTAGGAGATTCAGAATAAGCATATACAGACAACGCGGCAATACGGCATTGTGCATAAGGATTATCAGTCCGAAAATTCCGACCATAGAAGAACTTGGTCTTCCGACTGTACTTTTGCAGTTGGTGCAGAAGTCGCAGGGCCTGTTCATTGTTACGGGTCCCACCGGAAGCGGCAAATCTACGACGCTTGCTGCGCTCATCGACTACATCAACCAAACCCAAACCAGGCACATCATAACTCTGGAAGACCCCATTGAATATGTATATGAAAACAAGCTTTCCGTGATCAATCAAAGGGAAATTGGGACAGATACGGAAAGCTTTGCCAAAGGTCTCCGCGCGGCACTCCGGCAGGACCCGGACGTGATCATGGTGGGCGAAATGCGCGATCTTGAAACGATCAGCACGGCCATCACCGCCGCGGAAACCGGACATTTGGTACTCGGCACGCTCCACACCGTCAACGCCGTACAGACTATTGACCGTGTCATTGACGTGTTCCCACCGAACCAACAACAACAAATACGCATGCAGTTCGCATCCGTACTCGTGGGCATTGCTGCCCAAAGGCTTCTGCCGACAGTAGACGGCAAATCTCGCGTCGCTGCAGTCGAAGTTCTGATCAACAATCCGGCTGTTGCGAACCTCATGAGAAATGGCAAAACGCATCAGATTGTCAACGTCATGGAGACGTCCAAAATGCTCGGCATGCAGACCATGGAACATGCAGTGAAAGCGTACGTGAATCGACGTATGGTCAATGAAGAAGTCGCAAAGTCTGTACTTTTGGGCGCATAAATACAGTCAATACATGGTAGACATAATGTCTGGATTGCTTTGAGCATAAAGGCGTCCAAGTATTGACAACCTGTATGCCCATGTGTTACAATTAAGTCAAAGCGTTAAGTAAACAATGTAAGGAGTGTGTGAAAGATGCCGAGACCCAGCAATGTCGAACTGTACCTGAGGGGAGAAAACGTTCGGTTGCGGCCGGAACAGGAACTCGAAGTCGTGGACCGCCTGATCGCGGCGCTGCAACAACCGGCAGACGCGTACGAGCCGGTGTACAAGGCCTGGCGGCGCATCTGCAGGTACGTCAGGAAAGGGAAGCTGTCGAAGGAATCCCCCGAATACCTGACGGAACAAAAACGGATGAAGGAAGCGCGTCAACCGCTTCTGTCCGTGCTGGTGCGGCTGGTCCGGTTCATCGCGGAAGACATTTCCGAAGCGAACCGGGAAATCGCCAAGGCCAAGCTCCAGGCTGCGATGAAACGGCCCTGCATCGTCCAGGCCGTGGTGTCCGTTCCCGGATGGAATCGGCTGAAGAAGCGCATCGCTATCTGACCGGTTCCTGGAAGCCCGTCAATTCGGATTCCGAATTGGCGGGCTTCATCTATGTACACAAGATTTCGGTGGGGACGTCATTTATCCTTTTCTGCAAATGATTGACGGAACTTGGAAATCCATGGTATAATAAATTATGAGACCAAATTGCTGTATATGCATTCAATTATTGACATTGGAAGAAGGATGGTGATATAATGACGGTAAACGTCAATCCTGTAAAAAATGTAAGAAAGGAGTGTGTTGTAGAATGTTGAAGTCGAAGTTTGTTCGCATGGTAACGGTCGCGCTGGTTGCAGTCGCCGTAGTCTGCGGCGTTGGTATTCGAGGGGTGGACGTGGTATGGGAAAATGTCGGCGATGCAGCCAAGGACTTCCCTGACGTTCCTTCGAATCACTGGGCATACAGCACCATCCAATGGGCTGTAGACAATGACGTGGTCAACGGCTATCCGGACGGCACGTTCCGCCCGAGCCAGCATGTGACCGAAGCCGAATTTCTGGTCATGTTCATTCGGGCGTTCGACGAACTCCCGAAAGTGACCAAAATGACGCACTGGGCAGATCCGGCCTACCTGTATGCGGAGGAAAAGAACTGGCCGACCATGGGGGCGGGCAGCCACGAACTGCGCAGCAAGGCCATTTCCCGCGAACAAGTGGCTGAAATCATTGCCGGTGCGAACGGCGTGAACTTCCTCGGGACAGATGCCATCCAGTATCTGCTCAATACGGAACTGTCCAAGGGGAAAGTGGACGCCACAATCGATGGCTACAAGGGTGCGGATTTCCTGACGCGGGCGGAAGCCGTGCAGTTCATCAAGAACGCCAAGGACAAAGGTCTTGAAGATCTCAAAGCACGTCCGGAACTTCCGACGCCGAAGGACCAAATGCCGAAGCCGGGTGCAGGCAAGGGTGGTAACGACGCGAACCTGCCGGCCAAAGTGCGTGAAGTGAAAGCGAAAATGGAGGAGGTCGTTTCGGAGAAATATCCGGGCTTCATCGTTTCGACGGTTGAAGATGGCGTTAACATTACGAAAGGAACAAAGGGTGCAGACAGATTGTACGCATCCTTTTGTATCGCTACCACGAAAGGCGGAGTGGACCAAGTAATTGCTTTCAGGGCTACAAAAGACGAATCTATCAAACTTACCGTCGAAATGCTGAAAGCGGTTGGGGTTCCGGTGAAGGACGATTTCTTCGATACGTTGAAGGAAGCTGCACAAACCGGCAAGGAATCGGAACACAAAGTCGGAAACCGCGAACTCTTTGTGAGACCGCATCCGACCAACGCCGATCACATCACGATCTATATCGTCAAATGACGGCACCCAAAAAGGAAGGGATGTCCAAGAGGGCATCCCTTCCGCATGTACATGGGCAAATGATTAACAGAGGACGACCGCCTATGTTTTAATAAAATTGCCAATCTCAAAAAAACAAAGGAGGGACGAAAAACGGTGAGGAAGGCAAAAAAGTGGATGACACTGTTCCTTGCGCTTCTCCTTCTCATACAGCCCGTATACGTACAGGCTGAAGATGAATCCATTGAAGATGTTCTGAACAAACCGTCGGAGTACACCTACGTAGACCTTGTATTGCAGACGTGGAAGAAAGGCGACTTTCCGCTTGCGTTCAATACGGCACAAGATATAATCGCTGTGTTGGCAGAACTTTCGTCACGGGCGCCAGAAACCGTAGATGCTTATCTGAATGCCGTTCTCGAAGCCAACGACATACCTACTCAAGTTAACATACGGTTGCCGAACGGAAAGACGTCTTCGAAGCGACTCAACATGGAACTTCTCAAGAAAAGATTGCTCTTTGTATACGGTACGCCGCAAGATGTAAGCCAAGTTACTCCAAATGACAAGAAAATCGACGAAAACGGCCAAGAACAATACAGATACCTCGGGTTCGACGCATCCGGCAACCCATATATCAACCTCGACTTTCCCGAAGATGAACTAGGAACAACCAATGTGGGTCAACGCAAATGGTTGGAGAAGCCATGGGATCGCCTTTCGGGCGAGATACACAACGATGTGAAGCCAGAAAGAACTGATTATATGAGACTGTATGACCGCGACACCAAGGCTGAGTGGCTCGATCGAATACAAGACAAATATACTGGCGACGGCAAGTCACGCGGTAACTGGGATCCTAACTGGCCGGGCGACAAGCTTGTGGACTATGCAATGATTCAGCAGCCGCCGACGCAACTTGCTCCCGGACAAGTTACCCTGTGGCACAGACGATATGATGGTACTGGATGTACAGAGGGGCCGGACTACACGCAAGGTGGCAAGAAAGTGTGTTTCAAGGATTGGTATGATTCTTTCTATCTCGCACCTTACGATGAATGGCTCGCCGGTCTGTTTGCGCAGTTTTGGGATGATCTTTCCGTCCGTGCTCGCTGGTACGACCCGCCAAGTGGCGTGACGTGGCCGAACGAAGGCAAAGAACAGCCTCCGGGAACGCCGCTCGTGCTCCAGGCACAAGTGCGTGTGGACATGCCGCGTCTGTATGACCCTACACTCCAACAAATCGCCGAACTGTTCATGGAAGACAACGTGCAATTCTTCTACTTCCCTGTCAATGAAGGGGAAATCGATGCAGGAACAGGTTTGGCAAAAGTCAATGCGTGGGTTATCTTTGCTACACCGCAAGGAAGCGGCATCGAAATCATTGGTACCAAAAAGGTGGAACTTGTACACGGGCAAACGAAGCTGGTAAACATGGAATGGAAGTTCCCGGAAAAGGACACGGAAGTATATGTGATAGTTATTCCGGAACTTGAAGGCAAAAACGCCAACTTCCTCGAATTCAATCTGGCGAACAACCTTATGTCCATGGTCGTTCGGGTGGATGAAGGTGGACCGCCATCGAATCAATTCAACGGAAACGGTCTGGACAATATCAAGATCAACGCCTTCATTCCGCATCCCGGCAACGGCGGAAAGAAACCGGGCGAACGCATTGACTACCGGACCGTAGTGCAGGCCGAACTCCCAACGGACTACATCCGAATCAGCTTCAACGGCGGGTCGCAGTCCAATCCGATCCCGCTGTATCCCGAAGTCGTGTCTAGACTGAACGAAATAGGTTCGTGGAGTTACGTGTCAGTATCGTCTTCGGGCAACGTTTCGGCAAGCCCTCAGATCTCGTATTTGGCTACATGTTACAATCCTGAAACGGAAGAAACGTACACTTGCACTCAATGGATGACCAACCCGAACTACTCCAGAGCACGCGATGCCGTGAATGCACTCGCTGCACAGTGGAACAATATACAAGCCACGGTCACGGTCCAAGGCAAGACCTGCACAGTAACGCTTGTCCGTGGCGGTCCAGAACAGTCCTGCGTGATTTCGGGAGTCATGCCGAACACGGAATCGTTTGTCGTTTCCAGCGTGCAGGGAAGCGGCATCAGAGAGACCAGATATGATGACAATCAAGCACGCGTCATGATGTATCCGATCCTGACTAAGGAAAGCGATGCTACGAATTCCACGGGAACGACGGAATACCATCAACTCGATCCGAAGACCGGCGCTCCGACGAAGAATACACAGACAGAACCTGCCAAATACGGACAGCAAGTACGCATCACAATTTCGTCTACGCCGAATCTAGAACACATGGAAACGAAGTTCGGGTATCCGCTGTTCAGAATGAACACCGAATATGCAAACATCAGATACGGTACGGGAAGACTTCGCTACGTGCCGCAAGGCGGAACGTTTGAGGTATCCGGCAACACGCCGAGCGCAACATACAACGGTATTTCCAAGCAGTCTACGGACAACAAGACGTGGAACAATGACTTCGAAAACATTGCAAAAGGCGGTTCCAACATCAAGTACCTGTATGATGTGGAACGCAGGGAACGCAGCTACGGTCCATGGACATGGTACGAATATGAAACGTTCTGGGCCAACTGTTCGGACTGCAAGGACCTGAACGGCAATACGAAACCACTCGTTCGTGCCGAAGTCGAAACCACGTGGCGTACGAAGAAGGACCACCATTGGATCGTAGACCTCGTGAAAACTGATGACAGTCCGATCGGTTACTGGCCACAGTACGGCACCCTCCCGCCACTGAAAGACGGCGTACCGACGCCGATCAGCCAGGGCGGAAAACCGCAGACGGTCAAGCCTGTATTCACATACAAGTACAACGACAAGACGCGTGGCGTTATCACGAAGCAAATCACAGACGCGCCTGATATCCACATGTTCGGTACAGTCGTAACGTCGGTCGGCGGCGGCAGTTAATACATGGAGAGGCTTTTCCTCTCCATGAAAATAACAATAAAACTCACAAGGAGAGATGCGAAATGAAGAAAACGTGTATTATTATGCTTGTACTTCTGCTCGTACTAACTTTGTTTAGTGGAACGACTTTTGCCGCAACCCCCGTACAACCCCCCGAAGGAGATTTCACCTGGTCGGGTAACGGCGATGGGACTGTAACTATTACAGGCTACAAGGGGAAAGCTACAGACATCATTATTCCGGATACGCTGGGCGGCAAATCCGTAACTGTTATAGGCAATGATGCATTTTACAATAAGAGACTCACATCGGTTGTAATTCCAAGCAGTGTAACGACCATAGTTAGTAATGCATTTAGAAACAACCTACTCACATCGGTTACGATTCCGGACAGTGTAACGACCATAGGTAGTGCGGCATTTACAGAAAATAAACTCACATCGGTTGTAATTCCAAGCAGTGTAACGACCATAGGTAATGGGGCATTTTCCTACAACCAACTCACATCGGTTGTAATTCCAAGCAGTGTAACGACCATAGATCATTATGCATTTAGAAACAACCAACTCACATCGGTCACGATTCCGGACAGTGTAACGACCATAGGTAATGCGGCATTTGCAGAAAATAAACTCACATCGGTTGTAATTCCAAGCAGTGTAACGACCATAGGTAATTATGCATTTTCCCATAACCAACTTACAGATGTAACTATAAAAAATGCAAATGTCACCATAGGTAGCACTGCATTCAGGAATAATCAAGAAAATCCATCGAACCTCACCATACACGGTCACGATCCCTCTACAGCAAAAGACCATGCGAATCAGAATGGGTATACCTTCGTGGTCTTGACTACAAATGATGACGATGGTTCTGGCGACGAGTCTGGCAGCGGTGACGATGGCTCTGGCGACGAGTCTGGCAGCGGTGACGATGGTTCTGGCGACGAGTCTGGCAGCGGTGACGATGGCTCTGGCGACGAGTCTGGCAGCGGTGACGATGGCTCTGGCGACGAGTCTGGCAGCGGTGACGATGGCTCTGGCGACGAGTCTGGCAACGGTGACGATGACTCTGGTAACGGCGATGAATCAGGCAATGGTGATGGGTCGGACGAAGGTTCCCAAGATAGCGACCCCGCCATTATTACGCTTCCTGCTGGATTTCATAAATACAAAAAGACTGTATATATCTCGCTGCCTTCCCCGTTGAAAAACAAAATCGTGGAAGAATTGGTTCCTGTAAAATATAGCAGCGTAGCGAACCGTTGGAATTGATTCTTCGACGAACGAAAAGGCATTTCCCTTGCCTTTTAGTATTCCGGGAGTATTAAAGTACCGAATTATACTTTCCAAACCCAAGGGAAATGCCAAGAAAAGCCTCGAAGACACAAGTGAGGACCGGAATCTAACCGGTCCTCAGCCATATCGTAAGGAGTGTGTGAATGTTGCAAAGAACGATAGGCATTGCGCGGTGGTCGTCAACCTGCAGTCTGTAAAGGCTGAATTTCTGCATTGACAATGCAATAAAAAAGCTCGATGTAAAGCTTGGCGTGTAGACTGCTCCGTTCTGCATTGTAGCATAGGGATATATAACTTGTAAACGAAATATATCTTGTGCAATCGTTCCCGTGGTGAATAAAAATACTTCATACAAGAAATGTTGAAAAATCTTCGTAAGGAGTTAACCTATCGGATATATGTTATATCATGATCTTATGCATTTTCAATGCTGCATGAACATACATCCGATAATTGGTGATACTGAGAGAATACCTTGTCAAAAAGGCGCCCTGTGGGTTATGATTGTTGTGAACAAATAATGACGGAATCATATGAAAAGGTGTGGTTTCCATGACTGCAAAGACGAACGTCAATATTTTCTCAAAAGAATATTACGATCAGGAAAAGGCAAAATTCGAAGTACAGTCTGGCAAAGTAGGGAAAGCAGAAATCGAAATTGTTCCCAAGATTTCCGGCAGAATAGACGGATATATGTACAAGGACTTCGGCGTACTCGAAAATGTACCTGTATTTACCATCGACGGCAAATTGTGGATGTCGCTTACGCCCATGGAAGTACAGTCTCACTATTTCCCAATCAATGCTGCGACCGGTCGTGTGGGAGTGGCCGGACTCGGCATGGGGTATTACGTACAGCAGATTTTGGATAAACCTGACGTAGAAGAAGTTGTAGTCTACGAAGTGGATTCCGATACCATTGAACTGTACAAACGCAACTTTGGGAAGCATGAAAAATTGGCAATACTGCAGAAGGATTTCCACGATATAAAAGGTGAAAGCTTCGATTTCTTCTACTGCGACATTTACGCAACGCAGTGCGACTCTGCTGCCATACCCGACATGGCCGGCTTTCTAATCAAAAATCCGAACGTCGATCACTACCATTTCTGGACGTTTGAAGCCATGTTGCTCGAAATTATGCATGCCGGTCTGGCGACAGAACTTCCGCATTCGTGGTCAGAAACATACTATCCAGTGTTACAACAATTTTTCCAATCGGACAAAAGGAAATTGGCTAACATACGGGGATGTGGCGAAGAGCTTTACGAAGCATTTGTGGATGCAGGTCTGATGTGAATAAAAAGGCGGGACACCTATTTGGTGTCCCGCTTTCCTTATGTCTGTCATTGCTGTCCAATTTGTTCTTGAAGCCGTTGGAACAACTTGAATTCGGATTCTATCCGGTCGATCGTCTCCTTGTCGCTTCGGTCGACGGGTACGTAGTACCCATCGCAGTTGACGTAGTATGCCGGATCTCCCCAACTTCCCCGAATCCTAATGCCAAAGTTGCTCTTGAACATGTGGGAATCATCTTCTACAAGTTGTCCGTCCCTGTACAAGTTCCCATCCTTGGGATTGAGTCCGTTTTTCCCGTGAAACAAGAAATTGAACATGGCAGATGCTTTTACGAATTCCTTTTCCATTTCGGGATACTTGTCCTTCATGTAGTACCTGCTGTACGAAGGGAACGGCTCGTCTCCCTTGAACAAGATGAAACTTTCGTCGAATATACTGGGATATGCTTTGACTTGCAGCGATTCATTGACGTAGAACGGATTTTTGAGAACCGACATCGGAGAAGAGTATGGAACCATTCTGTCGAGATGACGTTCCAATTGGTTTAGCATATTCTCTTTGCGCAAGGAAACAGAATTCGCATAGAATACTCCGACGGCATCCAAAAACATGCTGACGTTCCGTTCGTTTTCTTCCCTAAAGGACCCGGAAGACTGACTCTTGAGATAGGCTTCCGTAAAGTCCGACAGGAATTCTTTGCCGGGGTCATAGGTAGCCATGTAGACGTTGTCTGTCGTGAGGATGGCGAATTCGATACTACGCGTCAAACAGTATCCGTTGGGGTGTACTCTCACCCGCAGTGCAAGAAGAACGGCTATGTCGTTTGCGATGGGGAGGATTAGGTAAACGTACCCCGAAGACCGCAGATCGCATGGGTAGTACGACATTTCTGCATACATGTACCCTGCGCGTCTGGACCCCGAATACAAGTACGAAACGAGTCTGCCCAAAGAATCCGATTCATCCGGCAAATCTTGCGATGCCACCTTGCGGAACAGATCTGCATTGTAGCGTATGTCCTGTTTCACCGTAGGCAAAAGGTAGGGTTTGCCGTCAGAGAGTATCACATAATGTCTTTCCGATTCGTCCGATTTTTCGATGCACCCGTATTCATCCGTCTGTTCGTAGGTGTCTCGATCATATTCCCTCTCCACCACCGTATGTACCGAATGGCAGTGGAAAGAGAAGAAGCGTTCATGATGTTTTCGGTACAAGACCATGTGTACGGCGCGATCTTGCATTTCGTCTTGATACGGTTCGGACGTCCGTTCAAACAAGATGATGTGATCTCCGATCTTCAGTTCGGACCAAGGCAGGCTACACACGTTGCTGACAGCAAGAATGTTCCCAAACTTTAAGTACACTGTTCAACACTCCTTACTCTACTTATTTCCTTGTAACAATTCTATCACACGTAATGACTTTCGCACAATACTTGTTGCAAATAGGAAATCAAGAAGTCTTTTATATGTTTCATAGGCATGTCGGTTTGTCAATAAATTATGATAGTAAAATGGTCAAATTATTGATATGGCACGTTATAAATGATACAATAGAAATGTATGCCGTATACATGCGTTCATGGCAAGGAGGGTTCCAAGACGAAACGGACAGTTATGGTCGGCGTTAGGCACAATCTTGGAATATGGAATAATGGAGGAGTATGAAATCCACGCTGTATTTCAGATAGGCATCCTTGAACAAGAAGTTTGTTGTTTTGACGTTGGTTTTGTGCTTTATGGGTACATTCTTCATGAATGATGCATATGCGGACGGTCCTATTGGCGTAAAGGTGTTCGGTGGTTCTGCAGTTGACCAATTTGATAACATATCGGCAACGCAGGATGGTGGTTTTATTGCAGTCGGACGCATTGATTCCGTACGTATCGTAAAACTTGGTGCAGACGGTCCAACACGGTGGGATGCAAGTCCTAGTGCCTTACTGTTTTATTCCGTGACAGAAATACAAGATGGAAACTACATTGCGGTCGGTCAATCTATATCGTCTGGTGGGGAATGTCTGGCATATTCAAAGGCGGAGCGAGTGACGCCGTTGTAGCCAAATATGATTTCCAACGGTGACTTGGTGTGGGTAAAATCATTTGGTGGTAGCAACGACACATCATCTCATTCCGTTATTCCCGCTGCTGACGGAGGGTTTGTGGCAACAGGAAATTCGAGATCTAGCAACCTCGACATGAATGGTCTCCATAGCACTAGCAACACGGAACCGATTGCCATAGCCGTCAAATATGATACAAATGGGAATATACAATGGAAGAAATCCTTGGAGGGAACAAACCAGACCACTTTCATGCCCTTACGCCAACGTCGGACGGTGGTGTCATTCAGAGACTTGTAAAGAACAAGTGTCGAAGTATTGACGGATACAATACTTTTCAATTATACTTTTGTTTGAACACATACTTCATACACCGGAGGGGTAATATGCTCAAGAAAACAATCGCATTTTTCTTGTCTGTCTTGATGACGTTCGGCAGCATTTCTGTCGTTTCAGCATCGGCAAATGGTGAAATTCTCGTCTTTGGCGGAAGTCTAGATGATATCTTTTATTCCATCGTGGAAACCGCAGATGGTAATTGGGTGGCAGTTGGAAGTTCCAAATCTATCAATGGCGACATGCAGGGATTGAAAAAAGGTGGTGGTTATGATGCCATCATTGTAAAGTATGACTCGGGCGGCAATGTACTTTGGAAAAAATCTTTTGGAGGAAGCTATAATGACCACTACTATTCCGTGGCTTCGGCTCCCGATGGTAGCCTGGTGGCAGTAGGATGGTCAGACTCCTTCGATGGTGACATGCAGGGATTGAACAAAGGCATCGGTGATGCCATCATTGTAAAGTACGATCCAAATGGCAATGTGCTGTGGAAAAAATCTTTCGGAGGAAGTAATGATTACGATACTTTTCGTTCTGTAATCTCGTCTCCTGACGGCAACCTGGTGGCAGTAGGATGGTCAGACTCCACCGATGGCGATATGCAGGGGCTGAGTAAAGGCGGTAATGATGCCATCATTGTAAAGTATAACTCGGCAAATGGCAATGTACTTTGGAAAAAATCTTTCGGGGGAAACTCTAATGACTCCTTCTATTCCATAACTTCGACTCCTGATGGCAATTTGGTGGTAGTGGGAGGGTCAGGATCCACCAATGGCGATATGCAGGGATTGAACAAAGGTAATAATGATGCTGTCATCGTGAAGTACAATCCAAACGGCAATGTGTTGTGGAAAAAATCTTTTGGAGGAAGCAGTAATGATGGTTTTGCTTCCGTGACTACAACTTCCGATGGCAACATGGTGGCAGTGGGAAATTCATATTCCACCAATGGCGACATGCAGGGATTGGGATTGAACCAAGGCATTCCTGATGCCATCATTGTGAAGTATGACTCGAGTGGCAATGTACTTTGGAAAAAATCTTTTGGAGGAAGCTATGGTGACTACTACTATTCCGTGGCTTCGGCTCCCGATGGTAGCCTGGTGGCAGTAGGGGTGTCAGACTCCACCAATGGCGACATGCAGGGATTGAGCAAAGGTGGTTATAACGATGCTATCATTGTAAAGTATGACGCAAATGGCAATGTACTTTGGAAAAAATCTTTCGGAGGAAGTAAGGTTGACTACTACAACTCCGTAGCCTCGACTCCTGACGGCAACCTGGTGGCAGTAGGAAGCTCAGACTCCACCGATGGCGACATGCAGGGATTGAACAAAGGTAGTGTTGATGCCATCATTGTAAAGTATGACGCAAATGGCAACATTGTTCCTTTTCCCGATTCCGCTCCGGAACCTGCGTCATTTAGTGCCAATATCACCGATCTGACCAATCAGGACGTAATCGTTACCATCAACTATCCGGAACAAGCGGTAGTAAGACAGTATAAGATCGATGACGGAAACTGGCTGGACTACACAGGTCCTGTAGTTATGACGCAGAACGGTACCATATACGCCAGGAGCCAATCGGCAAGCGGAATTTGGTCTGAAGAATCCAGCTACACCGTTTCCAACATTGACAGAATACCGCCTGACCAACCTACGATAACGCCCAATATTACATCTCCAACGACCGGCATCGTGGTCTTGACCATCTCTTACCCAGCCGATGCAACAATCAAAGAATACAAGATCGGTCAAGAAGGCAATTGGTACTCGTACATGGAACCTGTGCCAGTGGCTTCCAATGCAACAGTCTACGCGCGTGCGACTGACGCTGCAGGCAACACATCCGAATCGCAATACACGGTAAACAACATCATCACTGTCAAACCCGCAATGCCGGACATCAACGTTGACGGTAATACTGTTACCATTACCACCACAGACAATCCGGACACCGTAACCCTGTATTACAGGGCCAATGGAGGAAGTTGGGAGGAGTACTCGGGTCCATTTACTCTCCCTGCCGGAACATACACGATAGAAGCCAAAGCCGTGGACGAAAATGACGTGGAAAGCGACATTTCATCCATTGAGAACGTGAACATCACCGAACCTACAAATCCTGCAGGACCTGATGACGATCAGGGAGAACCCCCTGCGACAGTCCCTGTATGCGATGGCAACACATGTAACATCCTCCCCGGCATGAACAAGATCATCAAGAATCATTTTGTCGTCGCCAACAAAAAGGAACAAGTGGACGTAAGTACGCTCGTGCCGAAAAGCTACAATCAAGTAGCAAGTTCGTGGAAATGATAGTTGCAAGGCGACCTGTACAAGCGGGTCGCCTTTGTCATACTTTTATACATAGATATCCATACAACAATTGATGCATTTATCAGTGAATTCGTCTATACTATGCCGTTCGTTTCAGCGAACGGCATATTCACTTTTACGCACTAAATTGAAAAGAACGGTCACATCGCATGTTATATGCATTCTACCCTTTCCGAAATTATTAACTAAGTATGTGCAATCATGGTATACTGAGCATGATAAATGACCCTACATATCGGAAATTTCTTCCAATAATGGGGCATTATATATATAAGTATAGGAAGGAGAAATTTGCATGATCAACTATGTTCGAAAAGTATGTGCATGGGTTCTGTCTGTTGCGTTGGTACTGATAAGCATGCCCATGCAGCTTCAGCAAATGCTGCAGATGATGTGTTGGTGTTTGGCGGTGCGATTAGAGATACCTTCTCCGGCGTAAAGCCTGCTCCGGACGGTGGCTTTATAGCAGTAGGAGATACATAATCCGGTAACGGAGACTTGCAAGGATTCACGATCAGAGGTTACACGGATGCTCTGATCGTCAAATACGATGTCAAGGGAAACGTGCAATGGAAAAACGTGTTTGGAGGATCCCAACCCGATACGTTTAATGGGGTGACTGCACTGCCGGATGGCGGGTTTGTTGCTGTAGGTGAATCGACCTCCAACAATTATGACATGGCAGAAATATACAAAGGGTCGTGATGCCATTGCAATCAAGTACGATGCAAATGGTAATGTAGTGTGGAAAAGATCTTTCGGTGGAGCCAAGGATGAACGCTTCTATTCAGTTGCTGCTACACCAGATGGCGGATTTGTTGCCGTAGGTTATTCTAATTCCATTGATGGAGACATGTCTGACTTTGATTTTCGCGGAGTGTACGATGCCATTATCATCAAGTATGATCAAGACGGCATAGTACAGTGGAAAAATCTCTCGGCTGTTCGTATCCAGACGTGTTCAATACCGTCATCGTCACTAAAGACGGAGATATTGTTGCAGGCGGTGAAACCCAATCTAACGATTATGATATGTCCGACGTATCCCACAATGGTTCAACGGATGCCCTTCTCGTAAAATATGACCCTGCAGGCAATACAGTATGGAAGAGAACGTGTGGCGGAAGCAGGTATGAGTACATCAACGGAATTGTTGAACTGCCCGATGGAGGATTTGTAGTAGTAAGTTTTACAAATTCCAATATAGGAAGCCATATCAACAGAGGCGGCTATGATGCACACATTATGAAGACAGATGAAGACGGTCATGTTCAATAGGAGAATATCTTTGGCGGAAGTCAGGCTGATAATTTCGCGACTGTCGAATATACACAAGATGGTGGATACCTGACCGTCGGGTATTCGTGGTCCAATAACGGAGATCTGTCAGGAATTGTCGAGATGACGTTCCAACTGATACCCAGGGATCTAGCCAACAGGCTGGGTCTTTGAATTTTCAGAATTTTGTAATGGTGTGGCATATGAATTCCACAGACAGGGACTTGTAGAGAACAAGTGTCGAAGTATTGACGGATACAATACTTTTCAATTATACTTTTGTTTGAACACATACTTCATACACCGGAGGGGTAATATGCTCAAGAAAACAATCGCATTTTTCTTGTCTGTCTTGATGACGTTAGGCAGCATTTCTGTCGTTTCAGCATCGGCAAATAGTGGAGTTCTTGTCTTCGGCGGAAGTCTAGATGATGTCTTTAATTCCATCGTGGAAACCGCAGATGGCAACTTTGTGGCAGTAGGAGAGTCAAAATCCACCGATAGTGACATGCAGGGATTGGACAAAGGCGGTAATTATGATGCCATCATTGTGAAGTATGACGCAAATGGCAATGTACTCTGGAAAAAATCTTTCGGAGGAAGTAGTCATGATACTTTTACTTCCGTGACTACAACTTCCGATGGCAACCTGGTGGCAGTAGGATATTCAAGCTCCACCGATGGCGACATGCAGGGATTGGGATTGAACCAAGGCATTCCTGATGCCATCATTGTGAAGTATGACTCGGGTGGCAATGTACTTTGGAAAAAATCCTTTGGAGGAAACAATTTTGACTACTACCATTCCGTGGCCTCGACTCCTGACGGCAACCTGGTGGCAGTAGGAGAGTCAAACTCCACCTATGGCGACATGCAAGGGTTAAACAAAGGTGGATCTGACGCTATCATTGTAAAGTACGATAAAAACGGCAATGTACTCTGGAAAAAGTCTTTCGGAGGAAGCAATCCTGACAGTTTCAATTCTGTAACTTTGACTCCTGACGGCAACTTTGTGGCGGTGGGAGAGTCATCCTCCACCAATGGCGATATGCAGGGATTGAACAAAAGTAGTTCTGATGCCATCATTGTAAAGTACGATCCAAACGGCAATATACTTTGGAAAAAATCCTTTGGAGGAAGCAATGGTGACTACTACTATTCCGTGGCCTCGACTCCTGACGGCAACCTGGTGGCAGTAGGGAATTCAAACTCCACCAATAGCGACATGGCTGAATTGAACAAAGGTGGATCTGACGCTATCATTGTAAAGTACGATCCAAACGGCAATGTGCTGTGGAAAAAATCTTTCGGAGGAAGCAGTATTGACGTATACTATTCCGTGGCCTCGGCTCCTGACGGCAACCTGGTAGCAGTAGGGTATTCAATCTCCACCAATGGCGACATGCAGGGATTGAACAAAGGCGATTATGATGCCATCATTGTAAAGTATGACTCGAGCGGCAATGTACTTTGGAAAAAATCCTTTGGAGGAAGCAAGTATGACATATACTATTCCGTGGCCTCGGCTCCTGACGGCAACCTGGTAGCAGTAGGGTATTCAGATTCCACCAATGGCGACATGCAGGGATTGAACAAAGGCTATGATGATGCCATCATTGTAAAGTACGATCCAAACGGCAACATCGTTCCTTTTGCCGATTCCGCTCCGGAACCTGCGTCGTTTAGTGCCAATATCACCGATCTGACCAATCAGGACGTAATCGTTACCATCAACTATCCGGAACAAGCGGTAGTAAGACAGTACAAGATCGATGACGGAAACTGGCTGGACTACACAGGTCCTGTGGTCATGACGCAGAACGGTACCATATACGCACGGGGTCAGGCTGCAAACGGCATGTGGTCGGAAATATCTACCTACGTTGTTTCCAACATCGTAGATGAAGAAGATCCTGTGGGCGAAGGACCGGGAGAAAACAACCCTGAAGAAGAGGGACCAGACGCCGGAAATCCGATTGGCAGTCACCCAATTTCGTGTAATACGGACGGTACGTGCAATATCTTGTCTGGAATGAACAAAATACACAAAGTCAAATACATTCTCGCACAAAGAGCAGAATCCGTGGACATTGCAACACTTGTCCCATCCAATTACAATTCCATTTCTACCCTGTGGAATTGACTTGCGACATGCTTCGGAAGCCACGCATATTTCATGCATGGCTTTTGTTCACACAATCATTCTTGGACATAATATATATATAATACATGCACTGATAGAAAACGGCAACCAAACATGAAGGGACGACCTTGTGGTCGTCCCTAATCATTATACCGCGCCATGCTACCATGCTATGTTGCCCTTACCCCATGGTTTAGGAATGCCCGTCTCTTGTTTCCCACCACTTGGCTTCATTTGATCTGGCACTTCGAAATAACTCTTCCAATAGGGAAAATGTCAAGTTGTGGAAGTGCTACAAGAACTCCTGACTTCATTCGGTACAATTGCATACACAAACATGTGTTCTCAAATAGAGGAGGAGTGTCCAATTACGACACCCCTCCGATTCTTCTCTCGATTTCCTCCACAACTTCCCATTGCACCCTTCTGTAGATCTGTTCGAGTTGGGCACCCCTCCACGAAGCAATCGTGTCAGGGTTCCAATGCGGACACCATTGGCGCAACTTCTCCCTCATATAACTTTCGGACACTCCGGACATTTGTTACTCCTCCAAACATTCGTCTATTTCAAGTAAACCATACCAAACAAGCTTCGTCAATTCTGACGTCATTCGAATTCATGATCTTCTACATCAGCAGTGTTGCCGTTGCTGACGCCAAGAACCGACCTGAGTTCCGCCAACTTTGCCTGCAAAAACGTATCGTAGTCTTCCCTGACTTGACCGGAATGCAGAAGCATCAGGTATTCGCATCTGTATTGGTCGAACAATACAGCAGCTATGAGATCGCCGCGCTGTTCAGACCTACATTTGGGGAGGATTGTATTGTGGAATTTGTCTCGAAGGATTCCAAACCTATGTTGTGCAACGCCGAGGTCCGGACTGTCCGTTTCCAAATATTCCCGCAGATTTTGCAAATCCTTCTGCAATTCGACAAGAGTTGACATATGTTACCTCCGTACAGCGTATTCCGGCTCCACTTGGTGCCGATTTGCGTCGAGATTGTTCAGGCGGTCGTAGACGTTTTCCCTTTGTACGTTCTTTTGCAGGTCCATTTCCGCAAGCTTGTTGAATCCTTTCGACAGAAGCGCGATGACAGCCACGTCGTCTACTTGACCGAGGCCTGGTATGACGTCCGGGATGAGATCTGCGGGCATCGCGAGATACAGACCGGCTGCCCCGACGGCCGCCATCTTCTTCCACGTAGCGACGTTCGGATTCTTCATGTATTCCAAAGATTTCTTCAGGTCAGCAAGCATCTCGCATTCCTCCTTTACAATAAGAATGATTGTTTAGTGCCATTTGGTTCCTGGTTCAATTATACATGAAACATACTTGTGTTGCCAATAATTGAAGGAGAATGGGCATAAGCTGCAAAGTCTAAATTATTGTACGTGTTTTTCTTCTATGGTATAATGTCCATAGAAATATGTATGAAATCTTTTATGTAAGGAGTGTTGTTGATGATTGTTATTGCCAGACAGGACGATACGGTCAACAATGTCATTTTGGCCGTACAGAGCGTGTTGGACAGGTTTTTTGAACATCTGAAAAAGGCAAGACGCTTCCAAGTATTGGATTACAGCGTCTCGCCGACGGTGACAATCATTCACAAATATAGGTTGGGAGAGGAGGTAGTACAAAATATTGCGGACTTCAGTCTGAGTGCGGTCATCAGGTTGGAAACAGACAAAGGCGTCCTTATGACATGTAAGATGCATGAATACGAATACAGAGTGAATGACTTCGTTTTGGACGAACCGATCGACCCATATCGCGTTCGTAACTGGCGCGGATATGATGTGATAAGCGGATTCGTTGCAGACGTAATGCAAGAAGTTGTGGATCATTATGTCAAAGCCATATGGACAAGAAGGACGCCTATGGAAGAAACCGTTTGGGATCACGAAGGTCTCGGTGAATTTCTGCAACTTTCCCATGAATTTGTCGAAACCCTGCCTGCGTGGTCCCATCACGGAAATGCATCTATGGGTGACTTCGTCCACAGAATGACCTACCTGATGGACAGTGCACTTGACATTGATCGGGAAAACCATACGAAGAATCTCACCCTGCACCTGATCGACATCATGAAAACCATATTCAGGGAAGGATCTCCGTTTTCCCAAACCGCACAATCGTTGGAAGCGAGCATCGTCACCGTTTTGTACGACTTCCTTTCCCGTATTCCGATTGGGCATGCGCTGGATAGGGTCGATTATTTCAGCGAAGTTTTCCGAAAGATGTCGCAGATGTTCGAAACCCATATGAAACTATATGAGGATACACAAGGATTTGGAATCCAACTTTTGCATAAGAAGAACAAGAATGTAGGACGAAAACAAGACAGTACCATGTACTTCATCTTCAAGAAGGGCAAGCTGTACAGGACCAATTCAAACGTTGGTATCGCAAAACGTATGAACTTGTATTACAATATTGCCCAATAAACGGCGAAGCCACCCAAAATGGGTGGCTTCATCCGTGTTTGGAATTTTGCATTTCGTACGATCATCCGGTCGCTTCGTCATCCGAACCGTTCACCTTGTCGCCAGCATTGGGATTGAATTCGATGGAGCGCACCGGACTGATCGTCGAAATAGCATGCTTGTAGATCATGTATTGCTTTTGCTCGTCTTGGTCCTTCAGCTTGCAGGCAATCACGACGACGTAGTTGTCGAATCCGATGATCATGCTGTTCGGATAGAAGAAGCCGTTGGTCAGATAGATCGTACACGGCAATCTGAGTTGCCGTGCTTTGTTGAGCAAGGTGTCTTGATAGTTGGTCTTTTTCCCGCTCATGTCGAAAAGCTCCCCTCAATTGTCTTGTGCGATTATTATAACACGCACGAGAGATTTTCGTCAATGAGTTTCATCACTTATTTGAAAAAGCACTTTGGCCTGCACATAGCAATACAGTACAGGCCAAGGCATGTGTGTCAAATCAGTTTGGCGATTTCAGAATCAAGTCGGAGCACGCGCAGAATGAGAACGACGGTTTCAGCGCGCGTTGCATACTTGTTAGGTCCGAATTCGGTATCGCTGATACCGCGTACGACGCCGACGTCGGCAAGTTGTTTGATCGCTTCATCAGCCCAGTGGAATCTGGTGTCCTCAAAGGCGACGTTGTATTTGCGACTTACGTTGGCGAAGTCGATAACGCGGCACAGGATAGCGGCAATTTCCGCTCTGGTGATTTTGGCATCCGGCTTGAATGTTCCATCCGAGTATCCGTTGACGATACCGAGTTGGTTTACAGCATTGACGGTGGCTTCCGCCCAATGACCCCGGACGTCCTTGAACTTGCTCGTTCCTTTTTTGCCTTCGATGCCGAGAGCATTGGCAAGGTACGTCACGAATTCGGCGCGCGTGATGTCTTGATTCGGAACGAACATATTATATTCATATCCGGTGACGATGCCGAGTTTCTTTGCCAAATGGATTTCCGATTCAGCCCAATGCCCGATTACGTCGGAGAAGTTGGTCGTCTGATTGAATGCAGTGCTGTTTTTGCGATTTTTGATATTGTCAACTACTGCGAAGGTATCGATGTTCGATGCAAATGCCTTTTTCCTGTGAACCTGTTCGTATGTCAGACCTTCCCATTCGACCACTGTAGAAACTTCGAGATCTCGATACTTTGCCGTGATTTGTGCCTTTCCTCCGTAGCCGGTAAATTCGAGCAGTCCTTCTTCGGACACCGTAGCTACGTTTTTGTTGCTGGACGACCATTCGACGAGAGAAGGATCTACGTCAACCGTTCCGTACGACCCCTCATACACTGCCCGAATCTTCAGTTGGATGCTTTTGGTATTGGATGGGAAGGTATTTGTGAATTCGATCTTTTCGATTTTCGGTGCAGAAATGTACGTGTATCTGGTTGCAGTTTTCCCTTGATACATTACCGTCACAGCCAGGCTGCCGCTCTTGCCATTGAACGTAATGTACCCTTCTTGGTCGATGGTTGCAATGTCCGGGTCACTGCTAATCCAAATGATGTCCTTCGGATTGAGCGTTACCGTTTTGTCGTCAACGCGAACAGCTTTCACCGTGATCTGACGGCTGCGTTTCGTGGAGAATTTGAGATCTCCTTCTATAATGAGGTATTGGATGGTGTCCCCATCTCGTCCGGCAGATACGGAAGCCGTTCTTCCCAAGTATTCAGCCGTAATCGTCACATAACCATAGTCCCTATGGAATGTAACGACGCCGTCTTCAGATACAGTGGCAATACTGCTGTTGCTTGTTTTCCACTTGACTCCGTGTGTAACGATTTTGTTCGTTCCATTGCTGTAATAAGCTCGTACAAACAGCGGAGTCGGGCTGGCAAAATCATTGATGTCACCAATGATGTAGATACGCTGCGGAACTGGGTTGTTCACAGTCACAGTTTTCGTGTCTTCAAACTTGCCGAATTTTGCCGAAATGACCGTGGTTCCGTTCTCTCCGGTAAACGTCAGTTTCCCCGAACTGTCCACGGTTGCTACTCTGGTGTTCGAAGAACGCCATGTGACGCCGGTATCAATGATTCCGGAAGTATTATCCGAATAGAATCCGCGCAAGAACAGTTGGACGGGATGTTCACTGTATTCGAGGTTTCCTTCGATCTGGATGTGCGTCAGAGAATCCGCAGGATACCTCATAACGTTGATGGTCTTGCTTGCGCTGAGGTTGCCCCAATATGCAGTAATGGTAACTTCGCCGTTGTAGCCGTTGAAATACAACTTGTTGTCTTTGACGTAGGCGATGCTCGGCGCGCTGGAATGCCAAGAATCGGCAAGACGCTCTTCTTTGGAATTGTCGGAATAGGTGATTGTCACCGTGAGGTCGATCGGTGTGTTGCTGTACTTGAGATCCTGTGTGATGACCATGTTCACCGGATGCTTGCCGGAGTCATTTGCCATAACTGCAGGCGTGCCGAACGAGAAGATTATGGCAAATGCAAGGAACGCCATCAGCATCCTATGCACTGCTGTATGCATTTTTCATCCTCCTCTTTATATTCTCCATTGTTTTTAATTATAACACGGTTTCACATTTTACATCAATATTTCATGTATATTTCCGATCGTTACTTTGTTGTGATATGTGGAGAACGTTTACCATAAAGTACGTTGACTCCTTAGATTATTGTGTGTTATAATTGGTGTTGGTGATTTATATGAATTTGGCATCCGCTCTCGAAAAAGTGAATGAACTACATGTCACATCCATATTGAAAGAGAACTACAAAAATTTTGGAACTGTTGTGGCAATGCGCAGGTACAGGCATCGGTATACGATATAAAAATTGCCTTTGGCAGTACGATTTTCGAATCCCCAACCTTCTGTACGTTCTCCGACACGAAAATATCCAATATCCGAACCATACCCTGAACAAATACATAAAAGTCCAATCTGAAACGGTGACAAGTTCAGAAAAATCGTGGACGTTGTCCTTCATCCGATTACCGTATACAGGTACCTTGCCAATGACGAATTTTCGGAAATGCTTGAAAAGTATGCCGAACATTTCCGATTTGCATATGATCTTCATACGTTTTTCAAGAGATCGGCAACCAACTTACCAATATACAACGTCCTGATTGAAACTGCCGTACGCATGACAAATGCCAGTCCGAATGTGGATTTCATGCCGTTCTGCAAGATGTTTATCGCTATACGGGATATGTGTCCGTGGATTTATTTCGATGAAGACGGCGTCGTATGCGATGGATATGTGTTCCATTACGGGGACGGAAAGGTCACCATGGCCTTCAAGAACGATTCTCCTTTGTACCAAGGGAGCGTATTTATGCAACAACTTCGCGGTTGAAGGTTATTGCTGAAACAAATTATCGCGTGCTATAATAAAAGTGTCGGCTGAGGTTGGTTAACGGTCCCATACGGAAAGTCGTTACTCCTCAGATTCGCTTCCTTGCCGTATTGGGATGACCTGCAGTCGATACAACACTCCTTAACTTGTGGAAAGTAGCCTTTGTACCCTTCCTCAGGCTGCTATGCCCAAACCAATGGCCGCACTCTGATTTTGAAGGGATGGGGGTGCGGTCTCTTTCTGCAAGCGAGGTGGACAAATGTTGCGCGGGGTGACTGTCCATATGGACATGCAGGGTATGTTCCGCAACTACTATATGCTTCGTATGATGCAACAAAAAACGGACTGCGTGTTGGAAGACATCTTAAAGTTTACCTTCTCGGGTAGGAATGCAAATATTCCGAGTTTTGAAGACCTGGGAACCTGCATAGAAAAAGACCAAGTAGCCGTTATGCACTTCAGCGCTTCTTTGTACGAAATCGAAATGGATTTTGACGTCACCCCCTGCCCATATGTATTGAAGGAACATGAAAGACATGCCGACAACGTGGCACACATTGTAGATGCGGTATATATTGTAGGCAACAAATACGTCGTTCTACCAATTCGAGTTTTGTACGGATTTATTTCTCTTGTAGGAAATTACTACGAGCTTGAATACCAACATATAAACGTATATGTCAACGGTCATTTCGTCAACAAAAAGCAAGTAGACGACTGCACGGATGAATTGCCCAAGTTCATGAACCTTCTGTATAGGCATTCTTCAAAATGAAAGAAGCACCCCATTGTGGGGCGCTTCCTCCACGTCAGGCGGATTTGCGTTTCTGCAACGGCAAAAACTTGGAAATGAACTTGCCGATGTTTTTGAAATTGGGAACATCGATCAGATTCCATTTTTCCTGCTTCTGTTGTTCGCGCCGTTGTTGCCGTGCCTGTTCCTGCACCTGCCGGATTTTCGTCCGAATGTGCGTCAGTTCCGATTCCACTGCATTCAGTTCGTGGATGATGGCATCTACGGCATCGTCATCGTGTTCCACGAAATCCAGATTCCGCAACAGAATCTGATGTTCTTTCCGTTTGGCTTCAAGTTGCTGATACAAAACCGACAGATCGTACATGTGGAACCCTCCTTACACATCTTGCTATTTTTATTGTGCATTCTGTATACACATTGCGTCAATAATTGAAAATGCGAATGGAGGGATTGCACTATGCATAATGTAAATTTTGCCGACGAATTCCGAACCAAAATACTTGGTTCAGATACGATCGTTGATGACCCACATGGTATTGGTGTACATGTATTGAAAGACGGTAGATTCGCCATTATGAATCCATTGAAAGTCGTGCCGCACTTGAATGCACTCATGCTGTTTGTACCGCATATAGGATTCGAAAACGAAGGAACTTGCATATCTCTTGGGTCAGCAGGAACGCATGATTGGGGATTTTGGACCGTATTTGGCTCTCACAAACTGTACAGAATTATATGCCGCGGCTGTGTGAGGATTGGGTCCCATTTTTGCAACGTAGATCTGGACAGCATGCACTGCGATCGGCTTTCGGACGACATCGTCCAAGAAGAATTGGACAACTTGTTTGAAGGGAAAACTGAAAATCCGATATTGTCTCACATTGAAGTATACAAACTGCACGGGAATATATACAGGCTGCATTGTGGCAAGGTCCATATTTTCGTGCACAGGAAACCTGGGGAGTCTACCTTGATCGCCGGAATGCATAAAAGTTCCAAAGTAGTCTTCACCGACGACGAACGTGTGCTGAAAGAAGTGGATAGAATCGCATTGTTCGAAAACATGAAGAAATAACTGTGCCGTTAGGATTACAAGGATTTGTCGGCATCTATTCCCTTCACTTTTTCCAATGCTTTTGTATTGACGTTGCGCAGAGTGTGTACTTCGGTCAGCACGTTTTTGAAACGCGTTTCCCAGGCATCGAGTTGCGAGATGTTTCTTTCTATTGTACTTTGTGCGTTCGAAATCGTGTCTATCACGTCTCCCACGTTATTCCGAACGGCATCGTGTCGCATGTATTCCAATATTCTGGCGAGTTCGACATACAACGAATTGGGAGAACAGAATATGACGCCCAGTTTTTGGCATTCTCTGCGCAGGTTCTGTACGTACACATTGTCAAAGTTTTTCACGAACACGTCGTAATACATGCTCTCAGATGGTATGAAAAGAAGTGCGGCATCTGCAGTACCCCGTTCTTTGTCTACATATTTTGCTACGTCCCTTGCAGATTTGGTAAGGGTAGCAGTCAAATTCTTGATGTTGGATTTGCCTTCCATATATGCTGCATAGTCGTCTTTGTGGTTTTTGGAATCTATCGGAATCATTTTGTTTCCATAGATTACCACGGCATCGGGTCTGCCGATACCGTCTATGGTGCGTTCCACATCCCAGAGCGCACCTTTCGTATTTTCGCCATAGACGTCTTCCAGCATCTGCCGAAGGAGTACGTTGCCTGCCATTCCCTTGATGTTGGAATTCGCATCTTCCTGTGCTTTCTTTTGTTGCAAAACATTCACCTGATTTTTCAGGTCGAGAAGTTCCTGCATAAGTTTTCGGTTGAGTTCCGCAGTTTCATGTAACATATTTGCGACCGCGGGGTCCGTACTTTGAGGTCGATTTGCCTGTTGCATGGTTTCGACAAGTTTGTTCAGGACGTGGTTATTGCTGACTGCAATGACTATGCAAACCAATATCCCAACGATTATGAAGAAGTTAGTCATATAGACCGCTCTCCCTATTTGCTTCGTCGATTTCCAAAATGCGCTTGGCAAGGTTGGCATCATCATTGTTTGGCAGACTGTTGAGAAACTTCGCCACGCGCGTGGCGTCGAGTTCGAGCGAGATATGTTTCAGTTCATTGCCAACGACGTCGATTCGGGCGTTTGGGTTGCGGTTGTTGAGAAACACGATACCCAAAAAGCGCACATCCATGCCCAGGTTTGCCTTTGCAATGCGCATCTGTCTCGTGATTTGGCGGAAGGCATTGTCACTTTTGACAATCCTTCCTCCATATTCCAAATACCAATGGCCAGTATCCGTGTTGCCATACATGTAATCAAAGTTTTTGGACTTGATTTCGACAATGCACAGAGCATCTTTTGCCAAATACAGACCATCAACTTCGCAGATTTCCTTCGTCGTAGGTTCGATGAAGTGTAGCCCATGCAAAAAGTTTTCCGGTCTGTACAGAAGTCGCCTTATGGCGTGTATGGCAGATTTTTCCCTCTTCATGCCAATCTCTTTTCTTTTCTGCCTGTCCCAGTGTTCGTCATTTTTGGCTGCTGTTCCGGACGGTTGTGCGACGTCAGTATTGAGGAATTTGTCGAATATGTTCATGTCGCTTCCCCCGCATTATTATGCATTCATCAGCTTGTCGATGTATTGCAACCATTCCTCTATAGGTGCAGGTTTCAGTACATGGTCGAAATGCATGCCATCCAAAGCCGTCTCCGTATGGTGATCGAGTTTCGACAGATCAAAGTTTTCGCCATACAGGGCGCGGACCCTGTTTATTTGGACGTCTCTGTCAATTTCCAATCGGACCACGGCATACCCGAGTTTTTCGAAGCATTCTTTCTCGGCGGGAAGTCTCACGTCGTCACATACCACAAGTCTGTTGCCCGCCGCATGCACGGCACGCTTCACCCAGAACATTTCATCTCCGGAAGACTCGCGGCCGGCCGCGCCGACATCCTGCAGAAGCGATCTGAATGCCGTGTTCTTGACTATGGTACCGTCTTCATCGAAAACGATCGGCTTATATTTGTCGTCTTGCATCATGCCGATGTATGTCGAAACGAGATCGGTTCCAAGACCGTATTCTTGCGCCAATTCCTGCAGCTTTTCCATGTCCTGCACGGCAATGGTTTCTGCAATCTTACGGATGGAGGATGCAATGCTCACTATGGAATGACCGTATTTCGCGGAAATTGCCTTTGCCAGTGTAGTTTTTCCTGCAGCGATCTTGCCAGACAATCCGATGTTCATAAAAGCCCTCCTACATTATTTTCTCATAATTTTTCCCAAGTCTTCCGACTTGACCGGAAAACTTGTCTTATGTTATAATGCAAGCAAACGAGACCAAAGGAAGTGCATGCATATGTCAGAATCCTTTGTTTCGATAGTAGAAAAGTATATATCAAACAAGAATTCCCAAGTCCGAATGAACATATCCGATTTGGTTTCGATCATAAAGTTCAACAGCATCGTAGATTCTATCATAGATACGAAAGGAATCGTAGATGCACCGATGGTGGAAACCAAATACACGGTATTCATATCCGATGCCATGCAAAGCTTGGAACAAAAATTCAGCGAATTTGGCTTGGAACTTGTCCAAAAACCGACTGTACGTGCATCGTCCAAATCCTTGTATCTGAGAGCGCAAATGAAAGTTTGGATGAAGTCAGACCCTTCTGTGACCGTCCACGTTCCCCTGTATTACACCCATGACAATTGGAAGCTTCTAGAAAAGGAGAACGTCGAATTGGAACTTGTTACGGTCATTTCCAGTTCCATTGTACACGCACTCGCCGATACAAACTGTACGTTCATAAATCCCCGCAACTACGACAAGTTCCCTGCATACAACGTGGAAGTGGAAGACTATGTGTACGACCAATGGAATATAGTACTGGAAGTCATGACTGGCAAGGATGATGCAGATATCAAATTGTATTATGTGTGGAATGCGGAGACTGGGGATTACAAACGTACCGATGAAAATTCGGAACTCGCCTTGAAACACAACAAATACACAAATTTCATGAAACAGATGAAATGATGTGTACCGAAGACGTCATATCCATTGTAGCATATGTGTGCACAAACAATCAATGTATGTATAACGAAAGAGGCATACACAAAATAGTGTATGCCTCTTTCGTTAGTTTCCACGCAACCTCCACGCCAGATGGAATCTTTCTATAAAATCGGGGTCCCCTTCGACTATCTTTTGTTTCTTTTTGTCATATACGGACATTCGTCTCGTATACTCGTACAATACAAGCACCGCATCCTCTTCTTCGTAGACCATGTTGAAATAGCAAGACTGTGCATCGCACAATTCTTCCAGCATTTCCTGGATTCTGTAGAATGCGCCTTGGTCAGGTTTCTTTTTGGCATGGTTGACGTAGAACTTGAAATAGTGCGCCGCAAGATCTTGTTGGATTTTTCCGTCCGGAGTCAAAAGCCAGTCGCTCCGTATTGCATCAAATACATCGGCGAATGCTAACATGTATTTGTGCTTTTGCGCGATTTCTTGCAGTCTCTTTGAAGTTATAATGTTCACGATGGCAGACTTTACAAACTTTCTCACGTACATTCTGAGGTCAAGGCCTATTCTGTCGTGCAATACGATCGTGGGTGCACCCGACATGCGAATTCCGTCCGGAAATTCTACAGATGCGTCGATTCCCACATCGTAGGAAGTTCCGAAGTTTGTATATCTTTCATAGGAACTCACTCGATGTACGTGGAGACGTATGGGTCCAAGCTGTACTCCATCTTTCGTTGCCATCGTTATGGCTTCCTGCACAAGCCTTGCATCATCAAACGGCGCAGCGGACTCCATGTACGCCTTCAAGAAATCGTACGACATGACGCACAACACTCCTTACAAAATACTCTGTTTGCATCCATCATAACATATTATGCCATGTGAACACAATCGTTTCAGTTGCATCTGTCGAGTTCGGCTTCTATTTCCTGCCGAACATATTCTGGAATGTTTTTGATCTGTTGTTCAACATCGTTCAATGTAGTTTCAAGTTCCATTTTCTTCTGAAACAGCAACCAATATTCAAGTTTTTCTGCATATCTGGCATATTTGTCCATGTTGCCCTTGCATTTTGCTTCCCACATGCGCGTCCTGTACATTTTGATTTTCCGGCGCACTTTCCCGAGTCCGTTCGGAGCATTGAAATATGCACGACGTTTTTCTTTCGTGAACGGCATACAGAAGCCCCCTATTTGGAATTCTTCTTTGTATTTTTTCCTGCTGTACTGGAGCCATCGGAATTTTTACCTTGGGACAGCAGATCTTCCAATTCCTCAAATTCAGTCACGAGTTCTACGACACGTTTCCAATTGAAGGCCGTATACCTTGCGTTCTGTATTCTGCACGACTTCGGCGCCAACACCAAATTGTTCTCGTTGAGCGGATCTTTCTTGCTCCTTTCGAAATCGCTGAAAATAAAGGTTTCAAGTTCTTTGGCGTTGTATTTGTGGAAGTACCTGATGCTGTTGCACACTTTTTCCACATTGACGAGAAGAAGCTTTTGACCCATGATGCAGGATTCATATTTGTCGCCTTTGCCGTATTTCTTGAAAGTCGTGTCGTTCGTTTCTCCCCTCATGGATACAGCTTCTCCGTGTCCGAACCAACGTCCCAGGTTGTGGTGGTTGCCGTATGCCCTGGCATAGGTTGCAATATCTTGCAAAAACTGTTCGATCGGATTTTCAATTTCGTCTGCATCTGTATCCTGATCGTTATCGTAGATGTGTTCTATTTCTTCATACTTGTATCCGATGTCTGTTCCAATACTTTCTGCCAGCCTTTTCAAAAAATACAGACCAAGCATGACCGCAGCCTGTATATCTGCCACCCTCTCGTCCGGAGCGATGCGCCGACATATTATCCTGTATTTTTCAAACGTCTTTTTGACTTCATCGTTGCTGAACTCGGCGCACCATATGCAGTATCCAACCCAGAAGTTCTTGTCTTTCATTTTCTGCAGCACGTCTTTGTGCTTCTGTGCCTTTTTGCCTTCTTCTGTTTCGTGGAACGATTTGTTCATCCTCACGACAACCGTGCGGGAAGCCAGGGCCTGATCGTTTGTGGGTACCTGTCCCCCGAACAAGAGCGGATTCTTGTATTTATAATAGATGGAATCCTGACTTGCGGTGCCCCTCGACCATCTACTTTTGGTGAAGGCCTCGACAAGTATGGTGTTTATTTTGTTCATGCGGTCTTGGTCCCAACGCTTCCCATATTCATCGAGTACAGCCGGTATGGTATATGAAGAGTTGAGCAACTTCGATAGTTCAAAAGGTGTCGAGAAGGTACGCGGTGCGGAGTCATTGTGACCCATGAACTGTTTGAGAATCGTCATGACCGTGGTCTTCCCCGCACCGGGTTCACCTACAATATGGCAGTGTGGGAAGTACCCGGTCCCCACGACTTTGCGTATCACGTAGTCGTGCGGTATGGCGCCCATCCATCCGACGAGCTTCATCATATTTTTCTTGTCATTTATGTGCACAACGTTCGAAAGAAATGTCTTGGCAATGGTAGGCCACTTCTTCTTGTCATATTCCAGATTGGTGAGCGTCCGTATTTCTTCCATGTTGGCTTCTTCATTACCCATGTACATGATGTCTTCGCATATGTCTCCGGTTTCTACAGAGTATATGCCGTTCGGGGTGCAGAAATACTTTGGTCCTTCATCTTCGAATCTTTCGAGACCGAGCAGACTGGTTCCTTGTATATTCTTTTCGAATTTGGCTATGTCTATATATTTGTATCCGAGATCATTCATGTACGAAGAACATCCATTTATCCGTGCCGAAGTCCCCATAAGTTGCTTTGCAATTTCCGACTGCAAGCTTTCCAACTTGTTGAAATGTTCTGCTCGTAGCGTAAGTTTGTATTCTTTCGGATCTCCGACTATCTTCACAGTATACACGTGATACTTGTGTCCTTCCATGACAGTGACTGTGTATTCTGGCTTCAGGATAAAGTTGGAAATTGGTATGTGTTCTTTTTTGTTCTTTTCTACATAAATAATGCCGTCTTTTTCATACACGCGGTTCCGTCCGACCCACACTTGTGGTCCGCCCAAAATTTCGTCGAGGAAGGAACGTACCATACCAGTATTGTACCCCGTGTTGAACGGTCGGATAATTTCTTTCACGATGATCATGGAAAGGTAGTCTATATCGGACGGATTCAGAACCACACCGTTCACAGCAGCCCGGAGCACTGATTCATTGAGTATGACGTCCACTTCAGGCAAGTGGACGGCTACGGCTTTGAGTTTTTCGACAATCGGTCGGACCTTTGCTTCGCTTATATGTACGGTACTTTTGGCCACATGCCCTTCCCCCTTCTGCATCCACAATATAATCATATCACATGTGTGATTATGAGTCAATACTTATATGCTTTGAAAACCGCACGCAATTTCATTTGCAAAATGTTTCACAACGTACAGCCTTATGCAGGTGTTGTTCATGATCGTCTTGAACGCAGATAAAATTAACATATATGTGCATTTGGAAATACAGTGTGGTGTCAGATGGTGTCAGATGGTGTCAGATGGTGTCAGACTATCGTGGGCAATAATTGTGTCGTTTCTACACTTGTGGGAACGGAATACGATTCACTATCACACTAACTTGGTTCAGAAATATAGGTGTCAGATATGGTGTCAGACATTGATTGTTAAAAATATCTATTTTTTCTATCCTTATAAAAACAAAACAAAAAATAAATTTAAAAAATAAAAATAAAAAAAAATAGGTGTCAGATAGGTGTCAGATTTTTCTTTTTTTCTTTTTATTAGTTTTAATTTTTCTTGAAATATATAAATCTGACACCTTTCCCAAAATACACCCCTTTTAAAATAACATACATTGGGGGTATGTATTTTTTATGGGGATATTCTGGGACGACGAAGGTGTCAGATTGGGTATTTCCAAATCATTTCGATTCTTGTATAATCGAACCAAAGAAATCTGACACCCAGGTGTCAGATACATATATTTCAAACACATTTTTTTATCGTTTTTCCAGTTACACGGACTAAATCTGACATCCTTGGTGTCAGATTGACACAATGGGTGTCAGATATCAAGTTTGTTTTCATTCGAGTTAGAATCAAATCATTTCGGACAATTCTCTGGACCGACTGTTTCCACTGTAAATTATGGCATTTTGGGAACGGAACATAGTCAAATCTGACACCCAGGGTGTCAGAACTGGTGTCAGAACTGGTGTCAGATGGTGCAATCTGAATCTAAATATGTAGTTCATGCATTCTACAGTCGAACATGCCAAATATATTACGATCTGTTGAAAAAGAATTGGATGGGCTTCTGCGTCTATCCGATCGTATTTTGGCACACATATGCATCATTTCGTACTGTCATTGCAACGGAAACAATGATTGCCAATAATATATATATGGCACATACGAATGAATGAAGTCATTGGCATATGATCACTATCGAACAACACCCTTATTTTTAATGTCCCAGAATGTGTCAAGGCAACAGGAATTCCTGTCTTCATTGGGTCAAAGATAAGAGAAAGCCATTCGGAAAGGATATATGTAATAGACATGAACACACCCATGTATATGCAGAAGGGGAACGGCAATTTACCGTTCCCCTTCGTCGTTACTTCTCGATTCGTTTGAGACCTTTCAGGATGCGGACCGTGATGCTAGCCGATTCTGCTCTTGTCAGCGTAGATTTAGGTGCAAAGGATACTGTCTCACCGTCCGACGCCAGCTGCCCCGTCATGATGCCCTTTTGGTACACCGCCATGACCGACGGCAGAGCATATACGTCGATATCTTCCCAGTCCCTGAACTCCTTCGACGCCTTGGCTTTCGCCTTGTCGTAGGTGTTGAGCTTCATGTTCATCGCACGGGCAATCATGACGGCGGCGTCCTGCCGGGAGATGGGGTCGTTCGGGCGGAACAGGTTGTCCCTACCACCTCTGACGATCCCCACGCGCGCCGCAGTCTCGATGTATTTGTAGTCCCATCTGAGCTGCGGGTCGGCGGAATATTCGGGAACGTCCGCGAAGGTCATCTCGCCTTTGTAGTCGAGATCGATGTCCAGAGATTTCACGAGAAGTGTGGCGAGTTCCCCGCGCGTAGCTATCGTTTCCGTTCCGAAGGCGTTTGGAGAAAGTTCGCGCATCCATCCGCGAGCCTTGAGAATCTCGATGTCATCCCTCGCCCACGGATGCAGGATGATGTCGTTAAGGGATTTGTCCATGCGCATCACGGCATAGTACCCGAACCTGCGGAACGGAACGGAGATTTCGCCTTTCTTGCTCGAAACCACGCCGCCCAGATTGTACCATTGCTGGCCGTCATGGTACATCACGGTCAGCAGAGGAGTGGCGGCGTTGCGCAGGATGGGATCGTATTTGATGGTCAGCGTGCCCGCCTTGGTGGGTTCGAGCCTGCGGTCTTCGGTACGGTTGATAATTGTCTGCCCGCCGCTTTCGCCGAACGGGTCCACACCGCCTTTGACGTCCAGCGTGGTCAGATCTTCGATCTGGCCGGCGTCAATCCAGTAGAGCGGACTTGCCAGGGCGTAGCCATACGGCACGCGCAGACGCGCCTGCATGAGGTTGATGGCGGCACGTTTGTCCGAATTTTCCTCGAGCACCAGTCCGGTCGAATTCTGCGCGATGCCGAAGAACATAGGCACTTCGTTGTACAGCTTGGCGAATCCGTCGGACGATACGTTAGGGTTTGCCTGCCGGACGAGCGTGTTCTTTCCGAATTCCAATTCCAGACGTCCCTCGAAGACGGTGAACTTGGTCTTTTTACCAAGGGAGTCCTTGTACGCCGCACCCGGCTGGTGTACGTCGGCAGAGAGAATCTGCACCTCGTCGGTCATCTTGCTACCGTTGGGATACATAATTTCGATCTTCAGTTTGTTGTTTCCCTTCTTGAGCGGCACGTCAAGATGGAAACGGGTCCGGTTGGAGTTCGGATCCGGATGCGGAATCCGCTCCATTGGAATCTTGTTGACCGAGGCCAACACCGCACCGTCCGTATCGATGGTGAACGGCAGGTAATTTCTGTTGATGACTCCTTTCTCCAGAAAATCGCGAGTAAGTTCGGTAGGTTCATACGGCGCAAGGAGCCGTTCGATCGTCACCGTAAAAATCGAAGACGGAGCCTGGTCCTTGGCGATCTTGTAAATTTCGAAGGTAACGGCAGTCGTGGCGGTGTAGTCCAACGTCCCGTCCGCGTATCTCCCGATGAGGCTGATCCCGCGCAATTCGAAGTCCCATCCGCCAGAGTCGTTGTCCGTGATGGTCAGAGTTCCTTCCGGAACGTACGACACCACGGTCGGAGTCTGCCATGTAGACCCTACGAGCTGACGTTCGGCGATGATGGTTCCGTTCTTGCGTACCACGACGTACGAACCGTTGGAAAGAGTACCGACGAAGTCCGCATACTGCCCGGTCGTGGTATAGGTATCGTCATATTGGGTCTCCGTATATTTTTCCTTCGGTTCGGGAGACGCAAAGATGTACGGAGCATCGTCCGCCAGGTAATAGAACGACAGTTCTACCACGGAGGTTACCGTGCCGTTCGTGAGTTCGAACTTGAGCACGTTCCTTCCTTGAATGATGGACTCCGGTTTGATCGAAACGGCGAAGGAATCTGCGGCGATGCATCCGGTGCAGGAACCTCCGGACACGTCACGCACGAAGTACGCCGCGTTGTTCGCATCGTATGGGTCGGGTTCCCGTACACCGTTGAACCAGATTCTCGTGGACGCCCGGTCCGCCGGATTCGGGAAATTTACGTATTCCGCTACGACCATGGGAACGTTCATGGTATTGAAAACCTGACCCTCGTTGATGCCGTACAACTTCAGCGTCGGAACGAGCACGGCTTCGACGTAGAACTTCAGTTCATGGGTGTTTGTTCCGTCCGATGCCACGAAAGTGAACAGCTGCGGTCCGGGCTGCAGGTTGTCGAGCACGAATGTGAACTTGTTTCCGTTCTTTGTCGGAGCCTGCGTCGCCGGATTGTACGACGTCGACAGGAGAGAGGACGTCAGGCTGACGCTGGTTGCCGTACCCCCCACTTCCACGACGATATGCTGCCCGATGCGGGAAATGAGGTTGTCGGTCGACAGGGACACGCCGTCCTGCGTGACGCTCCTGATGTACGGCAGATTTTCGTTTACGACGTCGAATCTGAAGATCTGGCGGGTCGGATGGACCTGTGCCGGAACTTGGTTGTCGTACGTTTCGAAAAGGAGCCTGTAGCTTCCCGGATTGTTGTACAGGTCGAAACCGCCGTCCAGACGGATGTTCCCGAGATAATATACCTTGTACTTGTTCGGCACGTCGAGGACGGGGAAGTTCGCCAGATCCGCGGCCAAAATGGTCTTGGAATCCTCCGTGATCACTTCGTCTGCGATACGTTGGAGTTTGACGTCCACCCGGCTGAGGGAAGCCGAAGCGTCGACGAACAGGTACGCAGAAAATACGAAATCGTTGGAATTGCCGTAGAATTTTTCGTTCAGTGTCACGGTACGGAGTTGGTCGAGTTTCACGTCGCCCGAGTCCATGTTCGCCCGGACGTCCAGCACCATGGGTTCACCGTTGTTCACGGCGATATTGTACGGATACTGCATGCTTGCCGAGTCGTTCCTCACGGTGAACGTGACGTTGTATTCACCCTTGGCTATACCCGCGTTCGACGCGTTGACCATAAATTGGGAACCGAACAGCGCGGCGGGTTGGCCTTCCAGATCGATGGAATTTGCGTTGCGGAAGTTGCCCTGGATCGTGATCGGCCGTGCGGTGAGCTTCATGACCGCGTCAAATACGGAACGGCTGTTCGCAAAATCTGCCGGACCTGTGTACGGTCTGGGTTCGAAGTTGACCACCGGGACGTTCGTCGCTCCGATGACTTCGAGACCGGAGATGGAGGGGCTGTTGTAAAAGTAGACGTAGCGTTCCTCCATGGTGGTCATGCTTCCGCCGACTCTGCCGAGAAGTTCGATCTTGTTGAGTCCGAGAAACAGCGGAACGTCATGGAAGTAGAAGTCGCTCCCCTGCACGATGGGTGCGGTGCCGTCATACATCTGGCTGGTACCGACCTTGGTCACTCTGTAAGTGATGCTGTAGGGATCGATTCCCACCGGCGTACCGGAGATGGTGACGTGAGACTGGTTGGTTTGGTACGGGTTGTTCGGAGAAAGACCGATTCCGTCGGGGTTCAGCACGATGCTCTCGCTGAACGGAGCGTGCAGATTGAGTCCCGCTGACGGAAAATTTGCATACACGGCGGAAGGAGGCAGGAGACCTACCGCAAAGATGAATGCAAGTAGCACGCAGATAAATCGTCTTGTTTTGCCCACTTTTTCCACACTCCTTATTCTTTTGAAAATTCACCGAAGCTATTATAATACGCACTACGTTTTTCTGTCAATTAAATGGACGATATACTGGCGACTGGCGGGGGCATGTGCGACATCAAATGATGGAGTCCTCCATGTGGAATGCAAATTCAGTTCTGAGCCTCCAGTCCGCGAAACTGGGCGCACTTGCGGAACACTTCCAGATCAAGGTCGATACCTTTTCCCCTTGCATAGCGGGAAGAAAGTTTCAGAAGCTCCTTGATGTCCCAGCCGGAAGCGTTCGGCATAGGAATCTTCCCCCATCTTGGGAATGACGTACTGTGCCAAAAATTATCTGTCGATGCTGATTTTCATTTCCAACACTCCTTAACTTGTGCCATTTGTTTCCAAGTTCTAGTAAAACACGTCCCGTGTTTCGTCGTCAATGAAGTTTTCTTTATACCACCCATGTGAGGACTCCGTTGCAGAAAAATGTCGTAAAAACAAAAATGCAAGGCAGATAAATCTGCCTTGCATTTTCAGACCAGCGCCGTGCATTCTTCGTACAGCTTCTGCAGGCGGTTCAAAAACCGCTTTTCAGCATTCTCGTTGTAGAACCTGCCGAAGCCCGCCGCCCTTTTGAATTCGTCCCAAAGTGCGTCGAAGCGCTTCTTCTGGGACGAATTCACCCGAACCTTGCTGAGTTCTTGCAATTGTCTGTGTTGGACTGCGTACTTGGATTTGAAAGCTTCATATTGAGACAGAATCCTTTCCACAGTCTGGCGTTGGGCTGCAGTGAGCGACACGTTCCTTTTCATGAGGCTGTACATCTTCCTCACGAAGGAATTGTCCGTTTCCTGCAAAAATTGTTGCACCTTTTGCTCGAACGTGGGCTGGGAATTGAGTCTGCGCTCGATGTCTTCAAGCGCTTTGAGCTGTCCGAACGTCAGCTGCTGTCCTCCCTGCACTTGTTGCAGGAGAGATTGCACGTACGTGTTGTTCGGATCTCGCTGCAGAACTTTGTTCAGCCTGTCCGATTGGTTCTGCAGGATTTCCAACCGACGTTGACGTTCCTCTTCTTCCCGTTTTTTGCGCCATTCTTCCAAGCGCTTTTGTTCTTCGAGACGGCGTTTTTCCCGTTCTTCGAGCTGCATTTGAATGTCCTGCAAGGACAACCGGTTCATGTAGTCCCGAATCACGGATTCGTGTTGTTGTCGGAAAATTTTCTTGCCTTCCACCAGAATCTGATAAACTTCATAGATGTCCTTGGGATACACGCGTCGCAATTCGTAATATTTCTTCAAGTATTCGATGTATCCCGAATACTTTTCAGCGTATTCCTTCACGCGTGCCTTCCTAGCATCTTCCCGACGTTGCTTCTCTATTCTCTTCTTTTCTTGTTCGAAGAGGAGAAGGCAGTATTTCAATTCGTCAGGATCGATGCCTTTGTATTGGTGGATGCAAGTGGACCCGATTACCATATGGAAGTTCGGGTCTTTCCGACTCTTCACGTGGAAAAGCCACTTGATATACTGTTTCTTGCCGTCTCCTTCCATGTCCGAGCAACATTCGCACAGCGTCTGCATGGTCGGGTCCGTCGTGATGCCGTCAATGTACAGATCGGCGTATTGGGCTTTGTCCCGGATGCCGGCCTCGATCATGTTGCGCTGGACCCTGATGTAGTAGTCCTTCGAAAATCCTCCCGTATCCAAGATACCTGACATCACACAACACTCCTCGACTTATTTTACATATTTGTGTATTTTTATTATAACACGGAAAAAAGATTGGGTCAATACTTGTCCTGTCCGGCGAACCTTGATTTGGTTCAACTTGCAAGATGGCATACATGTAGGTACAATAGTGACGAACAGCATAAAAAACAACATATTCCTGCTCAAATTATTTATCCACATTTGACTGATATACACTGTGTATGATATGATAGAGGAGTACAATTCACTGTGGAGGGTTGTGGAAATGGCGTATGCAGACGGGACGTGGAAGCAAAACAATTCCGCTCCCGGAGGCATAGAGAGGATTCGCCATCGCATGATCATGCATCGCACCCGCCTTTGGGAAGCACAGAAGCAGAAGAACCACGACGAATATGAACAGCACAAGATGAAATACGACTACTTGGTCATGCATATACTCCGGCTTGGCTATATGGCGGAGTTGGAAAAAATCGAACGTAAGATGCAACAACTTCCGGAATTCATCAAAAAGGAAATGGATGAATTTATTGCCGAATGTGCGACGTAGGGTGAATCACAGAAAAAAGAAGGGCCTGTGGCGTATATGGTGCCGCAGGCCAAAACAAAGGGATGCAACAAAATGGAATTGCTTGGCATCAACCGATTGCCGATTCCCTACTACCCACTGCATGGGAAGAGAACCTGGCTACAATTATTGCAACACATACTGTATGTGTTCAGTCAACGATGAACCGATCAATTGTCGGCAGGCATGACGAAAGAATACCCTTTGGGCAAACATAGACAGACTTGTCCTGTATACACCCGACGGGTGTTTCCGATCAATCCCTTCTTCCAATTCTGTCATGACCACGTATGGATTTTTTGCTTGTTCGTCTACATAAATTTCAGCATATGTGTCGTATAGTTTTGCTCTTCCGTTTTTGTCAACAATGATGGGTACATGTTCAGCGTCCTCTGCGGGAAACAGTACATTCGCCGTATATGGGTTTTTGGAAAAAGTTCCTTTCGCTATTTCTATGCTTACGACGTCAAAAGTCTGCTGCAAGGATTCCATGTATGGCCTGACACAAATTTTCCTGCCATCTTGCGTAGTCATCTGGATCGATAATTTCGATATTGTGAAGCAGATATGTGGAAAGTGCAGACGCAACCGTGAGGGTCGAAGCCATGCCGATTCGAACACTTTGTCTCGGAGTTTTTTCTTTTTGAAAAGTCCGACTGCAATATGACCCAAGACGAAGACCAACGTGGCAATTATGAGAATGGTCGATGCAAGGGCGTCTGTCTTGTTCCGATAAGGTTCGACCAGTTCTTCCTTCTGTATCAACACTTCTTGCAAAGTAATCATGCAACACACCTTCCACCATAAATGCGTATTTCACATTTTATACTGCCGCAATTTGCGTATGTAGACCAATGAAATCGTCTATATACGACAAGGGGAATTCCCAATCGGGAATTCCCCTTGTCGTTTTGCCGTTCGCGTCAGATTTGGATGTTCCGTACGGACTCCGTAATGTCCGCAAATCCACGGGAACCGAATGCGATGTAGTTCAGCACCGTATTCGACCAGCCGTAGATGTAGAACGTCTTGTCGTCCGTGGGCGGCACCATCGCACTTCTGTACGCCGACAGGTCCACGATGAACGTTTTGGCGTTCGGATTGAACTGTCTGCGGTACTTGGTCAGTTCCGCGTAGAATGGGGAGCCGGTATTTTGCTGTTCATCCGTGATGAGGATGATGTTGTCCACCTTCTGCCCGTCTTCCATCAGCTTGCGCACAGGCGATCCGGTGTCTGTCCCACCGTGCGCGTAGATGCGGGCTGCCTGTTCCAGGATGCCTTCTTCCATGGACGGATTTGCATCCGAAGCATGTCTGTTGAACAGGTAGAACAGGCTGTCTCCCTGCGTCTTCTTGTACAGGGCGAAGGCGAACAGCGATCCGATTTCGATGTACTGTCCTTCCATCGAAGCCGAAATGTCCAGCGCCACCATGGTGCGTCCCGTGATGTCCGGCAGGTTGTCGAAGGTCAGATCCGCGGCCTTGCTCAGCACGTCGCGGACCCACTGCTTCTGAACCTTCCGGTATGCCGACGCGAAGCGGAATGGCAGAATTTTGCTCTTGCGCAGAACTTCCTTGTCCGTGAACAGTTCCTTCACGTGCCCCTGGTTGGCGTCTAGTACACCTGCGCGGTCGAGTGCATTCAGGTGGCGGAGCAGCGCGAACACCGGCATTTCGAGCATCAGAGCCGTCCACATGTCTTGGTCCATTTCGCCATACAGCGTCACGATGTCGTGCGTGAGCGACCCTTCCCGAATGGCCGCAATGCGTTCTTCCTTGGTCTTGGCATTGCGGAACCGTTCATACGCCGCAACCTGCGGAAGGAGCGACATGTCCGTCTCCTTGCCGACGAGGTAGCGGAACAGAGCCTTCTGCTTTTCGTTTTTCGGTTTCGGATGCGCGGTGCGGACGGCGTCCGTCAGGTTGTAGCCGCGACTGCGTTCCTTGCTGAAGTTGTACTTGACGACCCAGTATTCGGTGACGTCGTTGAGGAAGTCGGCGATCGCCCGCTTGACCGCACGTCCGCCCTGGCCGCGTCCCATCCCCTCCAAGATCGTCATGAAGTCGAACAGATCGGGCGGGATTTGGACGACACGGCGGAAGATGCGTTCGAACAAGTCCGGACGAACCGTTGCCAGCTTGGCCAGACCGAACACGGGTTGCAAGCGCATGAAGCCCTGTTCACGCGCCGCGACGATTGCCTTGGCCGCGAATTCGGGGTCCTTCGCCATCATTTCGTCGTGGATGCGATCGGCTTCATCCAACAGTTCATGTGCAGATGCGTAGTACGTGTGGCCGATCGTGTTGCAGAACACGGTCTGCACGTACTGCTGCTCCAGGGAACGCGTGTATGCCGGATAGCCTTCGCGGTTGACCGTGTCCGGCTTCGGCACCTGATGGTTCTTTCCGAAGAGATGGGTTGCTCGCGACATTGACATTTCCTCCTTTGTATGTATTTGAACAACACGAAAGGCGAAGGTATGCTCCTTCGCCTTCCGTAGAATACCATGGGATATGAAACCCATGCATACAGACCAAATGTACAGTCTTGTTGCATGGGCGGTGCATTCAATCGGAAGCGAGGAAAAAAGGTTGTGGAAGGTGAAACGGTCCAATATTCAGCTATTGGAGAAGTAACCCCCCACAGGCGCCTCGCCAACCTTCAGTTGAAAGTCGGGGAAGATTTTGACGAAAGGTGAAGAACCGATTACCGAACGCTGTGTCGGCGTCATCGGGTGAACTACCCAAATACCACAATTTGAGAAGTAACCCCTCGTCGGCGCCCCGACATTATTCATTTTATCACAGCATGACCGAATTCGTCAATATATTGCTAATTGGAATTGCCAACGAAATGACGTTCGACCGTTATGCTTCATGATTATACTATAGAACACGGCAATTTGTCAATATATCACGGGATGAACCGTTCAACGGAATCTGTCATAAGTTCCGTACCTCATCCTCCTGCAACGTAGGCGACGCCGTTGTGTACACCGGATGCAAAACGGCTTCGAGGGTAGTTCATGGGAAAGTCTATCTGTTTCCACACGTCCTTCTCCGGGTCGTAGACTTCCATTGTATCCAATGGGCGGACAAAAGTCCCTTCTGCGTTTTGCCCGCCTACTACGTATATGCGTCCGTCTATGACGGATGCTGCATGGTGGAATCGTCCTTCGTTGAAATCAGATTTTTTGGACCACGTCCCTCAGCATGAAATCGAGTATGTTTTCCGGTTTCAGTACGCGACTCCACGCGGCATCCATCATGGATGATGCACCCCCTTCTTTCATGAAAACACAAAAGAAAAGGGTGCATCAAGTCATTCGGAAAAATGGGAATCATTCGTCTTCCAATTCGTCTTCGTCGTCTATGGAAAATGGCGTAGCTTTTTTCTTGTTCAAGAAGAAGTCTTCGTCCAACTGTTCCATTTCTGGGTTGGTATCCTCTGCAGAATCCATACCGAGCATTGCCATGATTTCCTTGTCCACTTCGTCAGCAGGACGTCCATCTACGCGGTCGGAATGTTCCATGATTTCGTTCATGACGTCGTCTGGTCCCGGTGGCGTGTAGTTATATTTTACCGTGAATATGACTTCCGTACCGTTGGGAGCAGGGGTCTTTACCACGGCATTGAGGGCCGGTATTTCGGCGAGCATTTTGTAATTGACTTTCGGAGCGAAAAATTTTTCAAGGCGTTGTGCGTCTTCCAGACCGAGACCAAGCAAATAGTATGTGCCGATGTTCCCCGTAATACCGTCGAGCACGGTTTGCGGAATGTTGGCGAGGTATTGGGTTGCGAGAATGAGTCCGAGTCCGAATTTACGGTCTTCGGAAAGTATCTTTGCGATGATCGGCGTTGCGAACACGGACACTTCGTCGAGCATTAGTATGAACGGTCTCCGGTCGTTTTCTTTCAGGATGTCGCGACGAGACAGGGCAGCGAAGTGAAACTGCGTAACCATCATGGCACCGAGAAGCTTTTTGACGTCTTCCGGAATACCGGAAAGGTCGACGAGCAGGATTTCGCCATTGTCCATGATCTTGCGTATGTTGATCGTAGACTTCTTCTGACCTACAATGCGGCGAATGGTTGGGTATGTGACGAATGGACCGAGCTTCTGCAAAATCGGACCGACGATTGTGTGTATCTGTTTCTTGTTTTTACCGAACATGCCCCGTTCTGACCAGAAGTTTTTGAGCATGGGGTCCTTTATCTGTGCTACGATACGATCTCGGAACTTGTCGTTGGTAAATAGGGCTTCTATGCCCAGAATGGTTTGCGGCGAAGCTTCTATAAGCGACAAAAGTGCGTACCGAAGGTAAGCGTCAGAACGGTTCCCTGTTTCGCCAGGGAAAAGTTCCCGGATGAGTTGCACGAAGTCGGCCGCCACGTTCGGTCCTTGGCTCGGATCTTCGAGATCAAGGAAGTTAAAGCCGCGCGGGAAATATGTCGGTCGCATGTGGAGTATGTGAACCTTGTTTTTCAGATACGGAGGAACGATACTTGCTATAACCTTGATGGCATCTCCGTGGGGGTCCACGAATGCAAATCCGGGGGCCGTATCCGGATATTTTTCATGCAGGCGCATGAGGCTCTGCATCATCTTCGCCTGTATGCTGGTTTTTCCTTTACCAGTACGTCCTGCAATGAATATGTGCTTCATGCATTGTCCAATCGGAATGCCTAGGGCCCTGTCATCTCCAGCGTAATTGCTGTGTCCGATATACATGGTCTTTTTCCGTATAGCAGCATACTTTTCCGGCATAACGATTTCCCCCCTTTCATATAGTTACATTCTGCTATTTACTAGTAAACATTCCAGCATGTATTCTTGTCAATAATTCGGCATTTACAATAAACATAGAAAGGATCCGGTACTTTGAAGCACCGGATCCTTTGGTGGGGCTTGTTCAATTCCACAGTGCAATAATCGTAGCATAGTTTCTCGGAATTAGTATTGAAATATCTACAGATTCCTTTTTGTTAGCAAGGATGTAATGATTTTTGTTTAATTTGTTCATGCCAGGAAGGATATTACACTCAGATCCCGAGCATTGCAGTTTGGGAGCCGAACCATTGCTTTGACTATTATCACCATCGTCATCGTCACCGTTGCCAGACTCGTCGCTAGAACCATTGTCACCATTGCCAGACCCATCGCCATCGTCTACAGGATCTGGATCAGACGGATCGTTCGGCGTATAATCCCAACTTCCATTGTGGTCGAATTTAACGATAATGGCATCAGCACCGAAACTGCCTCTATTAAGATTTTGTACGTCCATGTCATTGGATGCAAAACTACCTACTGCAACGAATTCATCATTCGATATGGGTGTGACATCCTGGAAATATTCCCAACTATAACTCCCAGCACTACTTCCGCCACTACCTCCGAATGTTTTGACCCAAACGAGATTTCCACTTGCGTCATACTTTACCAGTAGCCCATCTTCTCCTCCTTTGGACAATCCACTCAATTCATCTGTATCAGAATTCGTACTACCAACCACGATGAATCCGTTGTCTGAAGTAGTAGTCACGGATAAGAATTTATCATCCTTGTTTCCACCGAAATATTTGGACCACATAATATTTCCATTAGCATCGAATTTCGCCAGAATTCCCTGTAACATCTTTGTATTATCGGGGTCCCGACCATCTACATCCTTATAAACACGACCGTATCCAACTACTACAATGCTACCATCGTTCAACCCAATAGCAGAAGTAAAATATTCTAATGAGAAACCACCGAACGATTTTTTCCACACCATATTGCCATTTGCATCGTATTTTACAAGAATACCATCATATGAACTACCTTTGAGTAGTCCATCCATATCTCTGTCTGACGAACTAGAGTATCCTACAGCCACAACTCCTCCATCAGATGTTGCCACAATATGTTCAAAACGATCTACACTGCCTCCGCCGAAGACCCTTGTCCATTGCCGGATACCATTACTAGTATATTTTACGAGGATAGCATCATCGACACCTCTCCACAATCCCGACATATTTCTGTCTGACGAACCAGAGTATCCTACAGCCACAAATCCTCCGTCAGATGTTTCCACGACGTGGTTAAAAGCTTCTGTATTATTTCCGCCAAAGGAATTTTTCCATATAACATTTCCTGCCGAATCATACTTTACAATAATAGCTTCTCCGTAGTTATCGTTTGGGGATAAACCAGTCATATCTTGATCTGTGGATACAGACATTCCGACCGCAACATATCCTCCATCAGAACTTTTTATGCCTCCATAGAATTCATCTTTTTTGGTCCCACCAAAGTTATTCGCCCACACAATGTCGTTATTTGCATCATATTTTATAATAACTGCATCACTCATTCCTTTGAGTTGACTTCCCAATTCTCCTGTCGTGGATTGATAGGAACCAAATACCGTGTACCCGCCGTCACCATCTGCAACGACGGCAGAGAAGTAGTCATGAAGATTCCCACCGATTACGGTGATGTTGGATTCATGAGCATGTGCTACATTGGCGAAGCTGAAAATCAAAAAGAAGCTCAAGATGCTGTGCAGGATCTTCTTCATTGCTAAATTCCTCCTGTAGTCATATTCAATATTTGTCATAAACACCATACAGTTAGAATATTTCAATACTACAGTACAAACCTAACAAGAAGATCATTATTCGAACTCGAGGCCACAACTGTATGTCGCCATCGTTCGGGTTGCTAAAGCCTACCACTGCAAATATATTTCCCAGAAAGTGGTATAAACCCATTGGATCCTCTTATGGTCAGTTCATTGATATTTGTGGACTAGTAAATTCTGCAACAACAATTTACTATCTGATGTGATTACAATTGACGCAAAATCATCTGCATTCCACCAAAAACTTTTCCATACAAAGTTGTAATTTTCATATTTTACCACGATGGCATCGTGACCACCTTTGTCTTGTCCTTGCATGTCTAAGTCAGTATAAAACGAATAACTTATTGTAACATATCAACCATATTGTAGTATGGACATATTACTGAATATATCTATATTTATTTATCATTCCCTCCAAGTCCATATTTGTGGATCTTGTCTATCCTACAGCTATAAATCTGCTGTATGGAGTAAATTTTATATCAAAAAATATATCGGAATTGCTACCAACAAACATCTAATATACTATCCACTGTATATACACCAAAACTACATTTGCCATATATAGTGTGCCAGTTAATACGACTATGCACATCATGAATATCTTTTTTAGTATAGAATTTTTTACATTTATTTTCATTCTTCCCTTGAATATGTGAGTATAATATTCTATTCACATTTTTTGGTGCATTTTCCTTTTTCTAGTACTTCCATATTACAGTATAACATAAAATGACTGATGTGTCAATCATTAATGTGTGTAAATACCAGTTTTATTCAAAACTAATAAACCGCACATGTATTATGTGTAGTTTCATATGGTGTGCAACATACATATATATTGTTCAAAGTTGATTAGTTCCATCTGTCTATTATAGTGTTATAGTTTGATGGAACGAGTATAGCTAAATCCACACGATCATGTTTGTTGGCGAGTATGAATTGTCTCTTGTCTACTACATTCATCCCAGGCAGAATGTTGCACGGAAGTCCACCGCAAAGTAGTCCATAATCTGTATTTGGATCATTTGGCGGCAGAATGAAGTCGGACGAATTGCCTAAGTCATCATAGCTTACAATTACAGCTTTGTATACATGATCACTTGTTATAGATTTGGATCTTCCAACAGCAAAAAACTTTCCGCCGGGCATGGATGCAACGCCATAGAATTCGTTTGCATATATATAATTTTCAGTGTCCCAAAATACATTCGTCCACATATGATTTCCGTTCTGATCAAATTTCGCAATGACAGAAGAATGTACAAGGTTGCCTCCAGGCGGATTTAATCCTTGCAAATCGTGACTAGTGGACATAGAACTTCCCACAGCAACAAATCCACCATCGGATGCACCTACCACAGTATAAAAGAAGTCGTCCCTTGTACCCCCGAAAGATCTTACAGATTGAATGTTACCGGTTTGGTCATATATAACGAAGATTGCATCATAATCTCCTTTGTTTAATCCTAACATATCCCCATCAATGGACGATGAATAACCGGTTGCAACAATTCTACCGTTTATCAAAACTTCGGATCCTATATAGAAATCAACCCCAGTACCACCAAAGGTCTTTGCCCATGCTACACTCCCACTACTGTCATATTTAACAAGTATGGCATCATAATCCAAGTTCGATTTGTTACCCCTCAAGTTCTGCAAATCATTGTCAATAGATTTTGTGAGACCTGTTGCGATATACCCTCCGTCTGGAGTTTGTTTTACGTCTTGGAATTCATCAGCCTCACTTCCTCCGAAGGAATGTATCCATTGCCTGTTTCCATTTTCATCATATTTAGCAATTATGGCATCCGAATCTGTGTCTGATCCCTTTCTGATTCCCATCATAGCCCCATCATCAGAGGTAGAATACCCTGTGGCTACAAAGCCACCATCCGAAGTTGGTGCCAAACCATAGAATATTGAATTCCCTGACCCTTCAAGTACTCTAATCCATTGTCTAGTACCGTCTAAAGAATATTTCACAAGTACAGCTGCTCTTTGATTTGGAGACAAACCATACATCGACATATCGTAGTTTGCAGATTGGGAATATCCAGCAACGACAATCCCGCCATCTGCGAGTGTTATTACTTCATAAAATCTATCAATTGCAGATCCGCCGAAGGAGTCTATCCATTCCCTATTGCCGTTTCTATCATATTTTACAACTATGGCATCAAGTCCCCCTTTGGCAATGCCTACCATATCCCCATCAAAGGCTTGAGAATCGCCTACTGCAACAAAACCCCCGTCCTGTGTATATGAAATGCTGTAGAATCGACTTGCTTGTGATCCTCCAAAGGATTTTGCCACATTAGTAACGTCTGCATATGAAGACTGGACTTGGAACATACCGGATACACATACCATACAAACGATAAACATAAACTTTTTATGCCAAAGGATGCGTTTTCCATTTGCAACAAACAATTTCAACCCTCCCATTTCCTTCCGTTTATGATACATTGTAACATACGCAGGCACTAGATACAATAATTGCGTAGCACAGATAGGAAGGGAGGAAGGAATGTAAGTAAAGACAAAAACCCAACCTTTCGTAGGTTGGGTTTTATATCATTTTTTGGAGCATGATGGCTTCAGGATAGAGCCAATCCTCGTTGAAATAGCTTCCTTTATCTGGATCCACTTCGTTTTCAACGATTCTTGCGATGGTCTTGCCCCGATTCGGGCCATCGATATAGTGCACGCTGACTACAAACCGCCTTGATCTGTAGAGCACCGACAGTCTGATTTTGGGATCATCCTTCATGATCATGTGGTAAGAAACGTTTTTGTCATCCGTGTGCTTTCCAATATCTTGCTGCACGTGTTGCACCATCTGTTGGAGCAGTTCTTTGATCTTCTTTTCCATGGTTTCTTTCCTCCCAATCTATTTGACGGCATGAATTTTCATGTTCATGCTTGGTGTATTCGTTGCGAATGGATTCCATGTATTTTATTTGTTCAGTCCATGATGCCAATTCAGGAATTTCGACGTAGAATTTCTGCATGTTTTTGTCGAAGTTGCAATGCAGTATCTTGGCAGATTCGTATGAAACGGAGTTTCTCACCCATACGCGGAGTTTTCCCCTTTTCAGACGAATGAAGCAAGTGTAGTTTCCCATTGGGAATGTGAAGATCCCCAAGTTTCCGTATTTGTACCTGAAATCGAAGAATGCGTTGCAGGCTGCATTGAGACAAACGAAGATATCATAAGCCCCTTTGTTTTTGACCTTTTCCACATAGAAGGCAAGCTTGTCTTCTTCGTATTTTTTCTCCGATTCGTACAATACATGCAGGACTATCATCGAAAACATGATGTGCAGCGATGTTGCAAAAGCAAGAGGAACCACATCGAGGTCAAACACATAGTACAATATCCAGAATACTGATACGTTAAAGACTGCTAGCACAATGCATGCTGTCACAACTACTGCAGAGAACACGTTTCGTTCCCCCATCGACTTATTTTATCACGGCATATTTGCGGGTGTCAATGAGGAGCATGTAATACATGCTCGATCTTATCACATTTCTCCATCTTATTATACGGTCGGTGTGGACAACAGATCAATCATTTGCAGGGGAACTTCCTTTCACACGAAGCATCCTATGAAGCTATGGACCGAAAAAGGCAGACCACCCCCAGAACGAGGGTGGTCTGCATACATCTTGTCACGTATAGACTTTATTGCAACCTCAGATTGGCATACTCCCATACTTCGGCAGTGCTATCTTTCGTTATGTATTCGTCTTTGATGTCGTCCCATCTGTCACACAGTTCCAACCATTCCATGCACATCTTGTGGAGTTTTACATCCATCTGCAAAGTGCCGAAGCGTAGGTGGTTCCTGACCGAACGCACTACCTTTCTGTATGAATTTATCTTCCCAACAAGAGAAGCCACGGATTTGTGCAATGCCGTTCCCACGGATATTTCACTGCATTCGGCGATCGTTCTCGCCATTCTATTGGCACACACTCGTACGTCATCTTCTGTCAGATATTTCACTACGTTATTTCTTCCCATTTGAGTATCTCCTTTCCAATATCATCTGTTTTATTATATGCAACAAATTGTCCGTTTAGAACCAGTAGTGCAACTATTGCCTTGCATCCCACATGTATGTTACAATATATGTAGAACAAAATGTATGTAAGGAGTGTGTTATTGTGTTGAACAAGTTGATTGAAAAAGGTAAGGAAATCGTTGAATATTTAAGTGGGAAGTACATGTTGATTGCCATGCAGGAAGGTATCGACGTAAAGAAGGCACTGGAGTCGAACACGGTCGAAGATGTAGCACGAAAGACGGATAGCATCCGAGAATGGGATGAACGAAAAGAGTCCTATTGGGAATTCGTTTCCGATTGGGAAAAACAGGTAAGGAACGACATCCTTGTGACGGCCGGTCTCCCCGGATGTTTTGGTGAAATGCCGGATTCCGTATACAACAAGTCGTATCAAAAGACGTCACCATATAGTTCTATCAGCTATGATACGAAGTATTCCAAGCTGAGCACTTGGCAATCCAATACGGAAAAGGTGAAAGAAAGGGGAAAAGAATATATCGAATACATCAAAAACATCGCCAAGTGCGGTACCTGTACCGTATTCGACCGTTGCCACAAACTGTCATCGACGAGACAGATTGCCGAAAAAGAATACTACGTTCAATAATATGCAAATGCCACCCATATATGGGTGGCTTTTTCCTTCTCCACAAAATCTTTGACGTAGTTATTTATGTTCTGATGCAATCGGGTGTGTCATTATTGCAAAAGGAGTGGTATTCATATGTCCTTCGAATACGTTGGGGATTTCGAAGTGATGTCAAACAAAGTGTATGTTTCGGATCCATGCTACAGCCCCGGAACATGGTGCCAAGGCGTTTTGAACGGCGTCAAGAACGGCAAACGGAAGGCGTTGGTGGAACGAACGGACGAAGATCCGTTGTGGGGTTCCCGCATCAAGGAACTTATAACCCACCACGAATCATACGGTATTGAGCATCTTTCCTATGCCGAAGTGGAAGAATGCGGATTCACCGTTGGCGTGGATTCTGGACAAGCCGGCATTTTTGATTTCAATACATACAGAAACGATCAGATCGCCGAAGGTTTCGCCAGAACCAAAGAACCGGGCGATGCTTGGTACGACATGTGTTGCAAACGCACTCTCTCCGATCATCAGTGTGGTACAGTTTTCGGCGGCGTCGTTACCTGTGCAAGATACGGCGATGGTCTGTATAAGGCGTGGTACGTCCGTAACGATAGACACGAAATCGTAGCCATGGGCATCGTATTCATTGACAAATACGAAAACGAAGATGAAGACATCTGATTTCCGAATGATTGCAGATAAAGCGAAAGGGGTACCCGATTGGGTACCCCTTTTCGTTTACTGTAGCCCGAAGTATTCCTTGAAGGGCTGGTCGGCTTTGAGAGCGGAGCAGTATTTGGCAATTTTCGCCAATTCCTCCACATCCCAATCCGTGCTGTTCGTCGGCAGATTCAGAGCGCGACGTTTGCCTGCCGTGATGAGGTAAATCTTCATCCGGTGTCTGCCGTCGTGGTGGATGCCGTGGATTTCGATCATATCATCGTCCGTCAGGTATACCTGGACGGTATCGCATTTGTTGAAGGGTCGAAATACGTCTTCCACCCCATTGACTGCGATTCCGCCGAAGAAATTGCCCCTCCAGGTTCCGACCGTACCTGCCAAGGCGATGTATTCCACCTGCGTCCGATACCTTTTTTCGTACCGCCGGACGATTTCATCGAACTTTGTTGCGATTTCCTTGGAATCCAGATAAGCGGCATCCGAATCGTCTACATAGTTGTCCGAATCGTACAAAACTTTCATTACAGTCATGACCAACACTCCTTACACATTAATGTTTATTTCTTATTTCCATTGTACATCGAAGAATTTCTCCTGTCAATACTGGCAGCAAAATGTACGTCCGACGAAATACATAGCTTCGCGATTTTGACATGCCGTTGAACACTGCTGAACATCCCGTGTATCTACATTATGACGACTGCAAGAACAATGCCCATATATACACAAGAGCCGCTTGCACTCTTCTTGTGCAAGCGGCTCTTGTGCGACCGGCTTTTGATCAAACCGAAGTGCGCAGCACCTTGCCCGCGCTGAAGGCCGGAACCCGTTTCGCCGGAATGTGCAGGGGTTCTTTCGTTTGCGGGTGTTTGCCCGTACGAGCCTTGCGTTCGCGCACGTCGAACGTGCCGAAGCCGACAATCGCGACTTCGTTGCCGGATTTCAGGTTGTCGGCGACCAGGCCGAACACGTCGTCGATCGCTTTCGAAGCTTGTTTCTTGGTGTAGCCCTTTTCTTGCAGGGCTTTCACCATTTCCTTTTTGCCCACTCGTGGCATCTCGTTCTCCTCCATATAGGGTTTTGGATTAGGACGGGGTTCGTCCTGCTAATACAATTAAATCATATGAATATACAACCCGTCAATAGTATTATTTAATCGCCGACGAATTCAAAGCTTCCTACCTTTTCGGGAAAAGCCGCTCGTTGGTATAGTTATTACTTCTATTTTTCCCGGACGAGAACCAATACGCCGTTCTTGATTTCTATATACCCGCTGCCCCAAGACACCCTATGATCTTGCGTGCCATCACGCATCCGATCTATCGTTTCACCAACGGTGGAATCACCTGAAAAAACGCTCGCAATGTTGACCATTGTATTTATTGCACTGTCATCGGATACGGGCGCGGTCATGTGCAGGACTATTCCCTTGCTATTGAGTCCCAGAGTCCCTTCAAGACCGTTGTCTTTGCCTTTGAATTTGACTCCTTTTTCATTCAGAGACAATTTGGATCCGGTTTCTTGTATGACCTTTATAGTGTCTCCCGCTGCGTCAATGAATGCAGGAGACATTTCGGCTACAGATTGTACGGTACGACCGAAATCCTTTACAATTTTGTCTGCAGAAAAGTCTGGACTCGTGACGTACTGGTATGTCAAAATGCCCACGATGACGACGCCTATCAGCAGGGCAATTTTGAACAGTCCACGTACAAATTTCCAGATGATAGACAGCACGATCAGTATGACAACTATTTCTATCACCAATGACCACGGTATGTTCATGGAATCTTTCCCTCCATTTTCTTCTTCCTTTCATTGTATATTCCGCAGTCCTGGAAGACAATCATTGCATTCTTTTACACACCTGCAAGCTTGTTGAACAACATATATTCCTGATATACTTTGGACTGTTTGTTGCCTTTCTTTACGCCATCTTTCTCGATGCATATGACGTATGGCACGTTTTCATCGCATTCCAAGATTATTCCATTGGGAGAAGAATAGATGCAGAAATCGGAACATCCGAGTCTATGCAAAGCTTCGTTGACAGTTGCAACATATGCAGCCGTCATTTTGGACAGGGACTCTATGGGTTTGACCTGGGTACTTACAAATCTCAATGGAATTACGTACGATTTTACCGCTCTGTGCAGGTGTATCTTCGTATATATGACTTCCGGCGGTCGATCAAACTTGTTATCGTTTTTTACGAAATGCATGAGTCCTATGGATGGCGTGTGGGCCAGAGCCATGTTGCCAAATAGTTCTGCCTTGTATTGGGGAAACAATTCGTCAAATAACTTGGAAAAGCTTTTGTGCGGTTGCAGATTAGATTTGTTGACAAGGGAATGCAGAACCGCCGTCTTGTTTTTTAGGACGTTTTTTATCACATTTGGTGAACGCACGAATTTGATGTCTACCACAAATGCCGAATATTTGGAATCAAAAGAAAACAGATGTACTTCGGATTTGAGACATATTTTTATGCCGAAATCTTGGAGTCTTACTCCATACAATTCTTCGAATACGTCGTGAAAGAACCTTTTTCTGATTTCCTCCAATTCCGCGTTGCGAATCGTTCCAGACACGGGTACATGCACCTTCTCATTTCTATTTATACCCATGTTACCATGAACTGTACAAACACATCAACGTATATACATACGATGCTGTATTCCAATGAATTCGAAGATATGCAAGCATTGGTGTGGTCAGCGATGTTGCAACAGTCTAATATTTCCTTTCACGACGTATTTATTGATAAGGGAAACTTCGTTATGATAAAATTGTAAAAAATGATCGTGCAGTTTGGAGGCGCATGCCGTGTCGAGATATATGGTTCATTTTGAAGTGACGCCTGACATCGAAGTCAGCGTATTGGTAGAGACTCACGGGAAGGATGAAGCCAAGGCGGTGGAACTCGCAAAGCAGAAGTTGATGGGTTCCGACTTCGCATGGGTGGCGACCAAGCCTTACGTAACTGACCTTTTGGAATAGGGAGTGTTGGGGATGGAAAAGTTGGTAAACAAAAACCTGGCTATCGCCGTTGCGATATGCATGGATGTCGTACTGTTCGGTCTGTTCATTCAAACTCCTCTGTACGTAGCAATTCCTCTCCTCTTCGTTCTGCAAGTCACGTTCATGGGGTATTTTTTCTACATGTTCGGAATGCCGGAAAAAGTGAGCGTCATACACATCCTGCACATTTTGGAGAATTCCGTTCACCTGACGGCTCATACGATCAAGACGCTTTTCAGGAAGCTTGACGTTATCGTACCTGGACTTTTCGTCTGGGGCGTGTCCAAATACGTTATGCCGTGGGTTGCAACCCAAGATTTGCCGCTTCCCATCGAAAAATCTGTCGTCGTGAACGCGTCATTCATAGCAGAAGAACTGTCTGACCTCGTTCTGATCCTTCTTATTACATACGCAGTTATCACAGTCGCGAATGCCGTCCATGTATTTCTGACGATCAACATACACAGGGTTCGGTACGTTTTGGCTGAACTGTCCTCCATAGGCATAGAAGCACGTTTTGTGCACAGAAACGGCAAGATGTGCGTGGATTGGGACGATATGTTGGACAAGCTTGCACATTCTGATCATCCGGGTGCCAAATTTTACTATATATACATCATTAAACATTTCGAGCACTTGAAAGATCTCGATTTCAATCCGTTTCGTCAAAAACCTAGCCTTTCCGACATGCTGTATGAAGCATACAAGAATACGCACAAAGGAGAATGACAGCAAAGCACATACACATAAAGAGAGGACTCCCGAATGGGAGTCCTCTCCTTCTGTTTGTGCCGGTTCGGTTGCTGTTAAATGCAGATGATCTGACGTTTCGGTTTGACTACCAGGGTGAAGTCCTCCTTGGTGTACAAGAAGTTGCCCTTCCCGTCCGGTTCGAGAGAATCGAACCATCCGCCCGTCAGGATCTTGCCCATCTTGACGATGGACAGGAACATCCGGGCTTCCAAGAGTTCCACCTTGGTGTTCCGCAACAACTCGCGCAATAACGGTCTTGCGTCGGCGGACGTGATGCTGCGGATGTTCCGTTCCAGAGCCGTCTGCATGATGTCTTTGATTTGGAGGGCCATCATGTTTTGCGACGGCGTCATTTTGGTACCCGCATGCATCCGTTCGAGCACGTCTTCCACCTTCGGCAGGGAGGAGAAGTTCTTCATGTCGAAGTCCAGCGAACGCGTTTCATACTGTTCGCCGATTTCCTCCTTGGCCGTCTGAATCGGCGAGTACTCGAACTTCTCATTGATTCCGTGATCGCGGAGAACCTGAATTTGCTCGGGCGTGTATGCCGCAAATTCCTCTTCCCTGTAAGACGTGATCGGCGCCACGCTTTCCACGTTCTTCAGGAAAAAGTTGAGCACCTTCTGACGAGCCTTGAGTTCCGTCACCTTCTTCACCGTGCGGAACACGTCTTCCGTGTTCGCTGCGGTGTATGCCCGGTTGATGACCGGCAAGCTCGTCATGTCCATCATCACCCGACGGCCTTTCTCTTCGTCCCGGATGACTTGCATCGAGAGACCCATCGAAGCGAGCGTGTCGAAAGTGGAGGAATCGAGAATCGCTTCCACTTCCCTCATATTGAGTCCGCCGTCCTTGATGATGGCGTACGTGCGGTATTGTTTCGCCCGTACGGTGCGCGGCAGTCCCACGCGATCAGCCGCCTTCGGGTTCAGGTGCACCAGAATCGGCATGGAAACTCGGAACGAAACGTTCATCTTGTCCTCGTTGAGGACCATGTGCTCAAATCGGTCCATCACTTCATCGACAGCGAGTTCCGTCCGTCCGAACGTATCCACGACCTTGACTCCGATGCGATTGTACTTCCTTCCGCCTCCAATGGGTGCGACGAAAAAGTTATCGCCTTTTGCCAGAATCTTGAACGCATCCATAAGGCAGGGCGCGTTCTCGGCCGGCAGGTAGTTTTCGTCGCAGACGCCGTCCGTGTAGCGGGCTTTCGTTTGGAAGACAGCCTTCCGAACCTTGTTCGCGTGGTTTTCCACTTCCTCCCACGTGAAGGAGTTCATGTGGGAATCGACCAAGGCTTTGTCTCCGAGGTTCCGCATAACGATATCGATAGATGTTTCCCTGTCACCCATGTAGTACAAGTTGTACGCCATGGCGTAGTACAGGTTCCGAATCGTAGCGGAATTCAGCTTCGGGCTGCGAATGGCGGTCGTGTTGTAAATCTTGCCGTCATAGACGAATTCGAAGTCGCCTTCGTCCGGGCCGACGATGAAGACCTGGTTGCGACGACGCGAAAGCAACCGCAACCGCAATGCATCTTTGACCAGCTTCGTGTTGCGATCGCCGAGATACAGGATGTCTGCACCCATGGCTTCGATCTCGATGCTGGCCAACGCCAAATCGGACACCCTTTCGTAGTTGTGCCCGAAAAGGCGTTCATAGTCGGAAATCTTGCTGGAGTGGTTGTACACCCCGTATTCCGACATGTTCGCGACGTCCAGCAGCAGTTGTTTGTTGTAGTATTTGCCGTAACCGATGGTGTTGACGGCAATGACATCTGCCGCGAGATCCGTCACGATTTCCTTCACTCTGCGTTCTTCTTCCTCATCCCCCCACGGAACGACCGGACATCCATCCGTGAAGAGCGTGATTGCGAAGTTGCCGCAGAGCGCCTTCAGATCCTGTACCACTTCGCGGGCCGCATTCAGCGGTTGGCTGAAGCAGGTGGTGCCGACCGTCGACTTGAGTCCGTCGACGATTCGGTACAGGCCTTCGTCGATCTTCGCCCCTTGGACGACCGTTTTGAATTCACCCGGACCGGAGAACCAGATGATCGTCACGAGATCGTCCGGATGCACTGCCGCCAATGCGGACTTCACATTCTCCATGAGTTCGAAGATTTCACCGCTCATGGAATGCGACCGATCGAGCAACAGGATGTGGTGCATCCGATCGACGCTCACCGAATCCTTCGCAATCCGGTGATTGATGGCGACCACTCTGCGATTGCGGCCACCCACATTTAGAACGGCGTTGTACATCGACACATTGAACGACATCACACAACACTCCTTTACATTTAATACTTAATATACTTCTGACATCATTATAGCATGAAGGGAAGTTCCAGTCAATACTTAGACAAGAGATGCCGCAACATTATGCATTGTCTATAGCTTCGCAAGCCAGATGCTTGTGTCTTGGTGCAGTCTGTTTTATACGAAAGATTCATTACCATTGTATTGCCGGTTTTGTCCGCATTGTGGTAGAATGGATTCCAAAGGAGGAATGTACGTGATTGAACGTTACACTCGAAAATGTATGGCTGACATTTGGTCTGAACATAACAAATACAATGTCTGGTTGAAAATAGAACTTCTGGCATGTGAAGCGTGGCACAGACTTGGGATAATTCCGAGAGACGATATGGAAGCCCTTCGCACTCGTGCCCGCATCGATGCAGAACGTGCAAAGGAACTCGAAAAGGTAGTCCGGCACGACGTCATCGCCTTTACTCGGGCAGTTTCGGAAGGATTGGGAGAAGAAAGGAAGTGGGTGCATTACGGTCTTACGTCTTCCGATGTAGTCGATACTGCCACGGGATTTTTGCTCAAATGCGCCAACGACATCATAGAAGAAGATTTGGTGCATTTTATTGGGGTGCTTCGTGACAAGGCTTTGAAACACAAATATACGGTCATGGCAGGCAGAACCCACGGAGTGCATGCGGAACCCATCACGTTCGGACTCAAAATGGCACTCTGGCATGAAGAAATGAAGCGCAATTTGCAGAGGTTCAGAAATGCAAGGAAGGAAGTCGAAGTAGGCAAAATATCCGGTGCGACAGGTACGTACGCCAGTGTAGATCCGTTCGTGGAACTGCATGTTTGTGAATCCTTGGGTATTGAACCGTGTCCGATTTCCACGCAAGTTGTACAGCGTGACAGACATGCCCACTATATTTCCGTGCTCGCTGTTATTGCTTCGTCTCTGGAAAAGTTCGCAACGGAAATAAGATCTCTTCAGCGAAGCGAAATCAGGGAAGTGGAAGAATTCTTCGCCGAAGGTCAGAAAGGCTCGTCTGCCATGCCGCACAAGAGAAATCCGATTTCCGCAGAGAACATATGCGGGCTTGCCAGAGTCGTAAAGAGTCATGCAGCGGTTGCACTCGACAACGTGGTCCTATGGCACGAACGGGACATTTCCCATTCGTCTGCCGAACGCATTGTATTCCCCGATTGCACGACGCTCATAGACTACATGCTGAATAGGTTCTCTCGAATCGTAGAAAACCTGACGGTAAATGAACAGAACATGTTGGACAACATGGACAGGACGTTCGGTCTCATGTTCTCCGGGAGGGTTCTGACAAAGCTTGTGGACAAAGGTTTCAGCCGCGAGTATGCCTATGACTTGGTGCAACCTCTTGCCATGGAATCATGGAACCGGGGTCGTTTGTTCAAGGAAGTCCTCTGGGAGAACGAACAAATTCGTAAAATTATGTCTGCGGAAGAACTCGAAGAATGCTTCGATGTTACATTTCACCTGCGCCATGTGGACTTGATTTTCCAAAGACTCGGTTTGGAATAGGTGGTGACAAATCGTGAGGAATAGGATTATCAAAGGAGGAGAAGCCAAACCCGCTGTATTTCAGACATTCTCTGTGTCCACGGAACAGAAGAGTACACCTGACATCCGACGTGTCGTGGATGCTCGGGTAACGCTATCCGTACGTCTTGGCAGTACCAACATGAAGGTGCGGGATATTCTTGCCTTGAAAAAGGGTTCCGTGATCGGACTTGACAGGGAAGCCGGCAGTTTTGTAAACATATACGCCAACGGCAAATACATCGCAAAGGGAGAAGTGATCGTATTGGAAGATCGCTACGTCATAAGGATCGCAGAAATTGCGAATGCTGACGTGCTGCATCCGAACAAAAAATAGGGAGGCGACGAAATTGAAGCTGTTTACCATTGATGAGGGGTCGATCAACACAGGAGAAATAGACCAAGGCATCCATTACTACTTACAACGGACGCTATCATCTCATCATGGTGGGAAATGAAAACAAAAACCATCGTAGCATTCAAGTGCAGATTCCCATCCACAATCGACCAATCACCACATTCCTATGTTCGGCAGAGTAAAACACTGCGGCACCTTGGAACAGGCAAGCCTGATTCGGCTGACTGAAGAGAACACATACATGTTCATCCCAGAAATTGCAGACGCCAGGGAAACTGTTCGCGCAGGCGTACTCGCGGATATTGGAACTGGGAAGCAAGGAATTTTGGACATCACGTCTGCAGAAAAGACAACAATTCCGTGCGAATACATCGGGCAAGGTCTGACCAAGCACTCAGCGACTACGGAGCGGGATGGCATCTACAAATGTCCAAAGTGTCGCGTTCCGGTCAGTATGAGCGGAGACTCGATTTTCGCACATCCGGAAGATGCGCACATAGAAATGTACAAGGATCTGAGGGAAGAAAGGGGCAAGGTACGCATTGTCCTTGACGGAATAAAGATGGACAAGCGTACATCCGACGGAGAAGCCGAATTTCATCGAACCATGTTCATGATACTCGAACTCGGTGCATCCCTGCGGTTTCTGGCCAACATAGAATTCTGTCGATACGAAACGGTCGAACTGTTCCTGTATTGGGATGGAAAGAACATGCGGACAAGCTACGTCCCCGCATATGACTTCGAATGCACAGACGTTCCGATCAAACAACTGAAATACAACATCGTTTGACTGTCCGGTTGTTCATGACCAAGCAAACAGTGAAAAAGCCCGAGGCTTAAACTTGCCTTGGGCTTTTTCTTTGCAGCGGACTTGTATTCGACTCTCTATTCGACTGTATAAGAGTCTACGTCCAAGACATTCATCTTTTTACGTTCTGCAGATTCCACCTGTCTGACTATGGCATACGCGAGACGTTTTACGCATATGGACCTCCGGATGACCGCTTCCCTTTTGTACACCACATGCAGGGTCAGCGCCATCGGAAGGAGCATAGGCGTAAAATCAGACGCGGCATATGCGAACATAGCAGACAGTGGCCACATGAACATGAAAAGAAATGCAAGGTAAGCATCAACCGCAACTCCCGCAAGGAATGCGCGAAATGCTTTCCATGCAGTCTTGCGCCGGTCCGCTGCAAAATAGAAAAACGTGCCGTTCACCTTCACAACACTCCTTAAGATCACTATTTCTGCAAAAAGTATAGCATATGGACAAAGCCGAAGACAATATGACTCGAAGTTGATCGTCGACGCCCGTACAGATGAAATTCCGAATTTTATTGCTCGCTGTATGCTATAAATGGCCGACATCGGCATTCCCAGTTGTCTATGATATACTCCTGACGTGATGAAAAATTATTTGACAAGGCTGTGTCCAATGTGTTATAATACAATAGGACAAATTTTGGATGGAACAACGGAGGAGGTACGAGTCATGATCGAAATCAAGACAGGGAGTTGGGTGAGGATCAACGAACATAGGATGTTTCTTCTGACCGTCAACGATCGATCGGCGGCAGGCCTGGTGCTCGACAGAAACCGCACGGGTGTGTACACCAGGAAGGAAATTCCTCTGCAAGACATCCGCGACGCTGCTCGGAGCCGGAGACCGGCAGGGACTGTGCGCCATTTGGTGCCGGAAGGATCCATCACCTTTGGCAGAATCCATTGGAACGAAGACAACAAGAAGGTGCATTCCGTTCAGTTCATCCTCAATGACAAATTGCAAACGGTGCACATTTCGGAACGCGTCCCTGCAATGGTCTGATCTGTCGGTGCCGTCGCGTACGTACTTATTTTTATGATCTGCTGCATTCGCACGGGAGGGTTGAACGACAATGGCGAATTTGTTCGAACAAGCATTCTAACAACTGTCGGATGAACAGCTCCGCCAAGCATCCGAGGAACACGTGCGGTGGCGGGAAACGGCACTGTTGGACGACGGCATCCTGCGGTCCGTACATAGATCCTTCTGTGAACTGACAAAAGTTGATCTCCCCATCGACGCCGTCTGCGAACCATTTCTGTTCGTGGCGTGTCGGAGATTCCAAACCCAAACCCGGACATGAAGCCAAATTCGAAGGTGGCACAATGTACTTTCATACAGACATATCGGCCCGTTGCAAAACAGCAACGGGCCGATTGCTTTCAATGCACATATATATGTGGGTTTGTTTGCAGTGTGTACGGGTTCACGTTATCCATTGCGCGAAGAAGTTCCGGTTCGTTAATGAATGCTTCCGTCAGAACCGTGTATACAAGGTAGGTGGGCATTCCGCAACGCAGACCTGTCAAGTATGCACTTCGGATTCGGTCCAGCGTAGGTTCCCGTCGGATGGCAACTATGTGTTGCGCCATCTGTACGAAGAATTTGGCGTGCCTTTGCGCATACATTTCGGCAATTTCCCTGCTGCAGATGCCGTCTTCGAAGTTTTCCATAATTTCTTGAATCATTTCCTGCCGGATGAGCATAAAAGAATTGGGATATCTGTCTTTATCCAACATGACGTACCACTCCATCAAATGATACCAAATTCTCGGCAGTTTTATTGTATCATATCGGAATTGTCGCTGACAATTAAAGTATTGTCTTGATTGAAAATATGTGGTACAATTGAACCAGATGTGCAAATATCCGTGAAACTGCACACGCCGAAAACACACATGGCGTGTGCAGACTGTAACACACGTCACGTATGTTTTCGGTTCGGTTGGAAAGGAGATTATTATAATATCCATGGACTTTGCACGAAAGCACAGAAGAAAGTTGGTTCTTCTTTTTGCTTTCGTGGACAGTCTTTTTCCGGACCTTTTGTACAATGTGCTGGTCCACGTGATGAATGCAACGGGATTTCTCATTCTCCTGTTCTTCATCTTGGAAGAAGACAAGTGCGAATGCAGAAAGAAAACCGATGGATAACATATGTGCTTCGTGTAACAAATGTCCATGAATAAGGAATGTGACAATGAGAAGACCCCTCCGCCACACCGGAGGGGTCTTCTGGTTGGATTGGAAGAAGACAAGTGCGAATGCAGAAAGAAAACCGATGGCTAACATTGGAGTCACCATAGCATCCAACTTCAGTATACCACAAATACATATGCTGTGTCAATAATATACATGCTGTGCCAACAATGTATATGGCACATGCGGGGTGCATGCGCATCAGGAGTACGTTTCTCTTGTTTGTAAACCCGTGACATCAAATGGCGTGAAACATGTATGTGGCACAGAGGGTGTTTCTTTATGTGACATATGCTGTTCACTTGAGAATAAATGAAACCATTAGTGCGCCTTGAAGTTGTACAGGGGCCGGATGACTTTCACGACATCCACCGTATCCCCAATGAATTTCGTGATGGCTTCCATAGGTTTGTAAGCCATGGGTGCTTCATCGATCGTCGTTTCTCCGACTGAAGTCGTCCATACGCCTTTCATGGCTTCCCTGTATTCATCTAGGCTGATGTTTTCTCTTGCCATGGACCTGCTCATGACGCGCCCTGCACCGTGCGGAGCCGATTCGTTCCATTCCGGATTTCCTTTGCCCACGACAATCAGCGAACCATCCCGCATGTTCATCGGAATGATTGCAACTTCGCCTTTCTTCGCCGAAATCGCACCCTTCCGCATGATCATGTTGTCGAGGTCGATGTAGTTGTGGATACTGTCGAAAGATTCTACGATCTTCCAACCCATCGCCTTCACGATGATATCCACCATCGCCCGTCTGTTCAGTCTCGCGAAATCCTGTGCGATGTCCATGTCATTCAGGTAGTCCTCCATGAGTCCACCTTCCACATAGGCCGTGTCCGGATCCACGTGCGGCTTGGACGGCTTGAAGGCTTTCAGCGCAGCTTCGATTTCCCTGTGCCTTCCTTCGGCCTTGAGTTTTTCGATGATCGCGTTCCTTTCTTTACGGCTGCCGTGCATATGTGCCCTGTAGCCTTCCTTTTGATAATGCGAAGCCACACGCACTCCGAGATGTCTGGAACCGGAGTGTATTACGAGGTACACCTGACCGTCGTCGTCTGCGTTCAGTTCGATGAAATGATTTCCGTCTCCCAGCGTTCCGAGACTGCGACGTACGTGTTCGTCGCTTACTTGGCAACGCAGTTTCGAATAGTCGATCATGTCTGCGAAGCGATGGATGCTGAATCCTTCATGCACGTTTCTGCCGTACGGAATTTTGGAATGGATGACTTCGTCCAGCTTTGCGAAGTCCACTTCGTTCTTGCCGACTTCGAGCTTTGCCACGTGCAGACCGCATCCAATGTCCACACCGACAAAGTTCGGCACGACTTTGTCCCTGATTTCCATGGTCGTTCCGATGACGCATCCTGCCCCTGCATGCACGTCCGGCATGATTCTGATTTTCACGTTTTCCGCCACTGGGAGGTTGCAGATGTTCAAGATCTGCCCGTACGTCGTATCGTCGATGAAGTCCGTATATACGCGGGCCGAACCGTATCTGCCGACAATTTCGATCATAAAAGTTTCCTCCTTACAAAAAATTGGGGGACCTTGAAGTGCGGTCCCCGGGAAGGAGTTTCCATCATGGCAATTTCCATTGTATTACAGAAGGAAGGTGATTGTCAATGTGATTTTTATTGCTATTGACGCAACCATCCATCGCATGGTATAATGGCAGTCGGGTCATGCTTTGCTGGGAATTGGACGGTGTTATTCGTGGATATGAAAGATGCTGTGGAAGCAATCTACAGGAACGATCTTCTCACGTTGTACCTGTATATGGAAAGCGAATATGATGGATTCGACAGGATCACGGATTCGAAGAAAAACACGCTTCTCCACCATGCAGCGGAATCTGGTTATTTTGACATGGTAGACGTTCTTCTTCTGGAGGGTGCGAATCCCAACGTACACAACGTTTTTGGCGAAACGCCGCTTCATGTTGCGGAAAAGAAAGGCTTCGAAGACGCCGTGCTGCGCATTCTCCAAAGTCCGAAGACGTTCATCTGGATGACTGAGATATATGACGAATACCTCTTGAGGAGACTCCAAAGGAACCCAAAATACAAAAGCATTATCGAACGCAGGATGGAAGAAGCATACTGATCCGTTTACCGTTCTATTTTCCTCCAATGGGCGTGCACGGCAGTCACGATGTACATACTCACCGGCAAGAGCACGGCTGCTATCCATGCAAACTGTTCACCTTCCGGTGCGATGTTTGCAATAGCACGGCTTCCTGCGTATCCGACAAATCCGCCTGCTACCGGACCCATTGCAAGAAATGTGTAAAAAATGATTCTTTTCTTTGGCGTCAGAACGTCCTCGGCGTCCTTCAAGCATGTGTCCGAGGAACATGCACAAAAAGAAGCAGACAAGAAGTGTTGCTAGAAGCCGCAGGAACTTCCCCATGCCCTCCAACACATTCCGACGCCAAGGAGTGCAAAAAGGTCCAATTGTGTTATCCGGAAAATGCGCGGAATGGTGCGTTCATGCGTCGGAGATTTGACGAAAAGCTTTATGCCGATCCACAGGACAAAGTTTGCCAGAACTATTGCATACACTGCGACTGCTATTGTTGCGTGCCAATCTGGAACCACGGCAACGACCGTTGCGGGGAAAAGTTGCGCGAACATGGCAGAACAAGTTGTCCCGTCTGAATTCTTTTGCATGATGTACCTCCAACAAAGATTCTTTCGCCAATTGCAGCACATACCTGAACATGTAGGCAATGAAATGGCAAAAAACGAAATGTAGCGGGGGAATATAAAGTGATCGCCATGAAGAGAATCCATTTGAGTGATGTTGTGTTCTGCATCGTAAACGGCGATGTAGAGGAACTTGTGTTCTGGCTTCGGGACGGAGGAAGTCCGGAAGTTTCCATACAACAAGACGGCCGAACGCTACTTCATATGGCTGTGGAATGCGGAAACGAGAAAGCAGTTCGTGTTCTTCTCGAACATGGGGCGGACATACACAGAACCGCAAGGTGCGGAAAGAACGTCTTGTATTTTGCAGCCATCGGAATGGTGCCACGTTTTGCGCACAATGCACAGGGTGCAGAGAGGATATTCAAAATGTTCGTGATGGAAAGAGGCATGGCAAAAACGCCCGGCGCGCGCCATGCGCGCAGAGTGCTCAAGTGGGTGCTTGCGAGACACGATCTCGTCAGGCTGATGGAATATTGGCAATAAATGTGAAGGGACGTCTCGCGCATGAGACGTCCCTGCTTGTATTTTTATACCACTCCCGGATTCAAGCAGTCCACGGGTATATATCCCGCTTTTGCTGCATCGAATTTGGATTGGAACACTTCGATTCTTGTATATCCGGCGGGAATGCTACAGCGACTGTCGAAATAGTATCTTTTGCCGTCGCTGTTTCTTGTCGTTCCGATCACCGAACTTTTCCTGAGAAGTTTTGCACCGCCGAGTGCGAAGTTGTTGTATTCTCTCGTCCCCACCGGAATTCCCTGCAGAAAAGCGAGCATTCCGACGTCAGAAATGGTGTTGGTCCACGCATCGTCATCGATGTAGGGAAGTACGAACGTGTATTTCACTCCAATGTTATATACAAGCTGCGTGTGACGGTTGATGTGGTATTCCAGACTGTCCTGCAAAAGGTTGATGATCGTCTGGCGCTTCATGCGTTCGAATAAATCGCGATCGTTGAGAACGGCAACGGAAGTTTTTCCGCGCAGTTCGTCAAACGTACCTTCGAACCATTGGCCGGTGCTTTGCACAAATACGTGCACGTAGTCGTCCAACGTAAACGAAATGCTGTTGCCGGAAGAATCGGAATACGCATACGGCATTTTTGCGCGCCAAACGTGTTCCAGGCGGCGCGCACCGGATGAATCCGTGTATTCATCGAGGGCCCAGATGTAGAATCCGTCGTAGTCGATGACGGCTACGGCCGGCACGTACGACAGGACATGCTTTTGCGTGTATTCGTTTCCGTCCGCGCCGAAATTTTGCGTAAGCGATTTGGTGAATGCGCGGATGGCTTCGTCCAGGTTCAGATCGAATCGGATGTCCGAAACGTGTCTGTCTCCATCTTTCAGTCGAGACGTTCCCAAGACGGCAACGGCATCTTTCACCGCAGTGTCGAGGTACAAGTCGTACATATGTTCAAGGTATTGCGCTTCGTGTTGCCACCGGATTTCCTGATGCTGTATCATGAACATGGGAAAAATGGCCAAAACAAACAGGATGGCTACATTAATAATCTTCATTGTAGACCATCCCCCCGTAAGGTACGACGAGCACCGGAGCGGTACCGAAGTTGGAACCTGTGAGGAATTCTCTGACAGCCGTCGCGCTCGTTTTGTTTATATTTTGTACTTTTACATAGAAAAAGTCACCCACCGACATCATGTACAGCCTGCGTTTGTCGTCCACGGGCCAATCGTTGTCAGGGAACAGAACTTTCAGAATGTCTTGCGTCACGTATTCGTCGTAGTTTACCATGACGTCGTTCATGAAATTGCCGTTGTGATCGTAGACGGGGTCGTAGCGCTTCTTGGAATGGATCATTTCGATGGAGTAGTCGTTGCCCGAAGCCAGCAGGTTCGATTCAAATTCCATGTACATGGCCGGCGATATGTACCCCTTGTTGCGTACGGAGTCCACAAAGTTCACGACGGCCTGCTTTACCACCAGTTTGGAAATGTCGTCTTGTCCGATGTATGTGTAGTAGGTCGGCACGATATACAGAAGCAGGCATCCCAAAATGATTGCCAATATTTTGGATAATATGTTGCCCATTAGATTTCGCCTCGCTTCCCATATCCGCTTGAGTAAGTTTTCACATCACTTGCGGGTAAATACTGCTTCATACAAGTTCCCGTTTTGGTATACATACGTCACGGAGTAGTTGTCGTTCGGGTTTATTCCAAACGTGCCAACTCGTTCGTCAGGCATTGTCGGAAGGTTGCCGGGATTCGTCGGCACATTCGGTTGGGAGGGTGCCGAAGTCGGCGTGTACAGGGTCCCGTTCACGCGAATGCGAACTCCGATTTCTTCAATGTGCCTGATGCTTTGGATTGCCACGGTTCCCTTCACAATGTGTTCGACGTTTCTCATGTCAACGTCTGCGGATTTGTTGGGGAGAACGTTTCTGTGCATGGAAGACGTCATTCTTTCCACGGCATCCGTGGCGGCCGACGTCTGCTGCAACATGACAGATGACGCACTGGCAGCAATGACGAAAAGAAGCGCCATGGCCGCGAACATGAGCATTTTATTTACATTGGGCCCCATACACCATTCACCCCCAAACCGAAATTTCGGTATGTACAGTCCGGATGTCTGGCATCCGAACCCAATTTACACTGTGTTGGCATATGCCGCCGACTGTGACGGCATATGCCTCACCTGCCGGACGTCATCACATCGTGATCTGTTCGAACAGAATGCCGCGGATGACGTTGTTGCGATCGTAAACGAGCGTCGATTTGAATTTGCCAGTCGGGTTGATGTAGTCAATGTGCGATTCCGACATGGCGTTTTGCAGAGTGCCGTCTGCCGAATTCTTGTCGAGACGGTCCACGATGCCATCGTCCCCACCGCCGAGGAATTCGATGCGGTAGTTGTACCACACGCCGACGATGTTTTCTTCCTTGTGCTTGCCGGTCTGTACCCGGAGGCCAAATTCCTCCCTGCCGCTGTACTTGCGGATGGCGTTGAGAACCTGGTTGCCGGACAGGATCGTTCCGTCATAGGCTGCGAACGAAGTCTGCGACAGCTCCGTCTGAATGTCGGAGAAGCTGCTCTGTGCGGACTTGGTCGCATCTTGCGCCGACCCGAAGATGATCACCGCCAGGGTGATGAGAGCGACGGCAAGGAACAGACCAGCCGCCATGATGAGTGCCCTTTGTGCGTTGCTCATTTCCTGGATACCTCTCCTTTTGCGTATTGCGGTTTGTTGTATTGTAAATGAATCTGCAGGCGCAGATTCAGTTTACCGAAGTGAACTTGTGTGCCGTGCCGTCACTGCTGCACGAATACTATCGCTCTGACCACTTGGTTCACGTCCGTGTAAATGGTAGACGTGAATTTTGCGGTCGGATTGATGTAGTTGTTGCTGCTCGGGTTGAATGCATTGTTCTGGAGGTCCGAACCTACGGTCCCGGACTTCTTTGAACCCATGTTCACGGTATTTCCAGACAGCGTGGCATTGTACAGGTACCAATATCCGGAGGTATTGCCTCTCGTTCGCACCTGTATAGCGAAAGGTTCCACATATTGGAACTTGCGGATTGCATTGATGACCTGGCTTCCCGTGACCGTAGTGCCATCATAGATGGAGTATTCCTTGTATGCAATCTCCGATTGGATGGTCGTAAACCCGGACTGTGCCTGTTTGGCCATGTCCTGCGCAGACGAGAACATTACTACAGCCAAAGAGATCAGCAGGACCGAAAGGAAAATCCCTGCCGCCATCACCATTGCTCTCTGCACGTTGCTCATAACAATCTCCCCTCCTTTGCTGCCTTATAGACCCTCAAGTTTCGCGATGTATTCGTTCATCTGCACCACGCTTGCGTACAAGAGCGGTGCAACCATGTAGAGGAAAATTATCGCCATGCCGGGCGTGAATCCGATCCACAGACCCCAGGCGGACTTTTGTTCTATGGACTTTTCATGGTGCAGCTTCCGCTGTTCCTTGTAGTATTCCATTTCCGATTCCAGATCGTCGAATGCCTGCGCTATCGGTATGCGGTCCACGGCAAGCTGGAGCTTTTCGACTATCCGCGTGAACGGAACGAACGGCGCGTCGTACTTGAGGTTTTCCAAAGCTTCCTGCGCTCCTGCATCGTAGTCCATCAGACATGTCTGCAACGGTTGCCGGAATATGCGCGCGTATCTTTCCATCCATTCCAAGATCATTTCCACGCTTGCTCTTTCAAACTGCGACAAGATGCTTATCAACACGTGGAATTCGTTGACTTCGCTCTGCATGTCCATATACTTCATGCGGCGCTGAAATTCGAGGAACCATACGGGAATATTGTATGCTACGCCTGCCAAAATGAACGCCAATAACAGTTCCCACCATTTGAACACTTCGTCTTCAAGCTGCTTCATCTTTCCGTAGATGCGATCTGCAGCTTCCAGTGCAACGGGAACGTTGTTGGTGTCGGCAGCTTCCATCAGGTATTCCGCTATCTGTTCCTTGGTCGGACTCATGCCGCGGAAGTGTCGGAGAATTTGGTTGTCATATTGGGTAAGTTCGTTGGCCCGAACTACAGCCTGCGAAGTCGGCGTACCCATCGAAAGGTCCAGTGCCGTCGGCGCGTTGTATATCCTGTATGTCGCATTGGCGTGCATCGCAACAAAGAATACTACAACAGACAGGAACGTGAAGGCAGCGAGCGTCCATCTGTTGATAAAAAACCATTCCACGGTGAACGGTGAATTCGTGTCCTTGAGCAACATCGCCGTCCTGTGGTATTGGCGAGTCTTCGGCATGGGACCGAAAGTCTTCAACAACCAGCGGCCGAATCCGGTTTCCTGTACCTTTTTCGGCCACCTTTGCAGCAGACTCTCCTTCCTTCGTTCCACTGGCAACTTGAAATGTTCGCTTTGACTCAGGCGCTTGAGCAGCATGTAGCAAAGGAGAGTCAACACGAACATGGAAACCTTGATCGCAAACCCGACTTTTCCGTTGTAGAATTCTTCCATGATCGGGAAGAACTTCATCGCCCAATCCTCTATCGGACTGAGCAACACGATCGGGAAAACCGCGATGGACACCAGACCCTGCAACTTGTAGTACAGCTTTTCCCTCCGAATCCTCTCCATGTTGATTTCCTGCACCAACTTGGAAAGGGTCTGCAGGTACATGGAACCTTTGGGCGTCTGCCTGTCGCCGTATTCCATGACCATATGCGACACTCCGGCGAACACTTTCAGGTATTTGTTCGGAGCGACGCTGTAGTATGATTCGAGTTCCCTCTTCGGGTCTTCTGCAATCAGCACTTCATACACGCGGTTTGCGTGTGTTGCGGCTTCTTTGCTCGCAACGTGCAGAGCTTCATATATAGCCTCGTCCACCATGTTGTGTTGCTGGTAGTTGTGCCGGATGTCTTCGAACAGTTCTGCAAGCTGGACGAGAAGCTTATCCTCCATCCGGTTCACGAAATAGTCCGTGATGACGTTGTTCAGAATGACTGCCCCAAATATCACCCATAGGATGTACATAATATCCGTGGACAGGGTGAGGAGCACCGCCGCGACGAGCAGCGTCGAGCCGAGCGAAATGAGCGTGATCTTCGCCGTCTCTTTGCGCATCAGATATTCGTCGAAAGCGTGGACGGTTTCAATCCTCTTGCGTATCCGGAGCATGTATCTCCGGAGAATCTTGGTTCTCAGTAACGCAAGGTATGCCTTTTGGTACAGCTTTGCCCGGAATCTGGCCAATCTGTTTTTGGAGAATTCTTCTCCAATGAGTCCGATCGGGTCTTGCTGACCTTTTTTGTACGTGATGAACAAGTAGGCAGCGAGGAATGCGACGGAACCGATGCAGGAAATCAGGGTGATCGTCACAAACAGACTTGTGTTCATGCCGGATTCCCCCAAATTTCCAGACCCATGAACCGCTCGAATTCCTCTCTATCCTTCGCGGACATGGACTGCATCATTCTGCGGCGCGTCTCTTCCGAAATCGGGTTCACCACGACGTAACGTCCGCCTTCAAACCGGACAATGTCGCGTCCGATGAACGTCGGACGGTCGGTCATACGCGTGAAGAATTCCGCCATGGTACGCATGAATGCATCCATCTTTTCTTCCGTAGACGGCTTGTCCACCCAATCCGTCGGGTAGGTCGAAGTCTGGTCGATCGGTACGCATTCCGTAATTCTTTCGATGTAGCGGTTGCCTTCGTAGTCGCGCACCAGATGCACGTCGAAGTTCAGGACGCTTACCACCTGCTGTTCGGCGATCTTCTCGTTGCTGAACATGCCTGTCTTCAGCAACGAATTGCGCAGCGAATGTACCAGATCCCTGAAGGTCTTGGCGTGGTGGGAGAATACCGTGAACTTGCTGCCCACCTGTCCAACTTGTATCATCCAAGCCGCCACGGGGTCTGTAGCGACTTCGCCTATCAGGTTGACGGAACCGTCAGTCTTCTTGGAAAGGTCGAGTCCTTCCTGGCCGGAGATGGTTTCCGTCTCTCTGAACGACAGGATGTTCCTATCCGGATACAAATGCCGGAGATTGAGTTCGAACGTCATTTCCTGCACGCGCAGGTTGAACGACGGGTCGATGTGACGGACCAGCGCCATCATCAACGACGTTTTACCTGCCCCTTGTTCCCCCGTGATTGCCGTAACTTGGCATCCCTTCATAATGAATTTGAGGAGTTCGATAACCACGTTTGCGTTCTCATGCGTGATAAGCGCGTCGAGCGTCATGTTGGGCAGGTGGAATTTCCGTACGAAGAACGCCCAGGATTCCGCGAACTTGGGTCTCACCACGACCACGCGCGATCTGTCGTAGCGGTCGTTCACGATATACCCGCGCGTTTCCGAAAGCTGCCCCGGATTGTTGTATTTGTACAGGTTCTGACAGATGCGGCGCAGTTCTCTTTCGGATTCGAACGAGAGGAACGAAAGGTGAATGCTCTTGCCTTTGTAGAATATCCAGATGCTGTTGTACGAATCCTTCGCATATTCGGCTTCGGTGAACAGGTCCATGTCGCCCATGTAGCGCGTGTATTCCATGGGCACCCCCGACACGCCGCCGGAAATGCCGTCTATGTCCATGTCGAGGAGTTCATCGATCACACCGAATCCCTTGTAGTTCTGGTAGACGTACTGCGTAATGATCCACATCTTGTCTTCGAAAGACAGGTTGTCAACTTCGCGCTTGTATATCTTGTGGATGTCAAGCGCAGAAATCGCGTACTTGTACACGTTGGGGTCGTTTTTGTCCCGCCTGGGCTTGTCCAGTTCATATTCGGAGATCAGAGCTTCCATGGCCCGACGTCCGTGTCTCTTCGAATACATATGCAGCAGAATGGCAAACTTGTCCGCCGTAGTAAGCTGTCTTCTGGCATCCGTCTCGTCGAACGGAATGACCCAATTCACGTTTTGTTCGTTGAATCCGTAGTTCTTGGAGAACAGGTCGTAGATATAGTTTTTGACGTACAGTTTTTCGTTGTAGTTACCCGTGTTGCAGTTTTTCAGAGCCTTGCGGAGTTCGTCAATCTTGCGCTGTCTGCGTCCGAGATCTTCTTCGTCGAGGCCCAGATCGTACAAGTTGCCGTGTACGATGTCGTTCAGCGTACGCCTCACATATTCGACCAATTTCGGTATGGTGAAACGCGTCATGTCATCCGAATTGGCGTGTTCCCTGTGCTCGGGCTTCGGTCTTTGCATCGCCAACACCACGACCACGATGACGATGCCGACTACCGCCCCCATGAGCAGGAAGTTCACCAGCATCGACGTCGGCATATGTATCCCTCCTTTCTGCAATGCCTACGATGCCAAACATGGTCAGGACGTCGGTTTCAGCCTTTCGGCCCCGGCTCCGTCACACTTTCCGAAGGGCTTCTGCATTCAGCCCTAACAGCCGGATAAGTTCTACCGCCAATTTCGAACAGGACTTGGCAAACACGGCGTTCGGATGGCCTCTCCATGCGTTTTTCGAACGCCGCATGAAGTTCACCGTCTCTCCGTCGTTGACGGCGTCGATAAACTGCACGGAATGTGGTGCCACAAGCGGCGTCCGGGAGAGTTTGAGATATCTCCCGATCTTCCCCACCGTGTATTTCGAATCCGGGTGGTAGTCTTCCAACACCACTATGGATTCGTTCAGCGCGGGAAGGTTCGCCTTCATATAATCTTCCACCATGTACATGTCCTGGTTCAGGACGGCAATGACGGAATCGGATACCTTGACTATCTCCCCGACGTCTCTCGGAGGGCAATTTTGCGCGTCAATGAACACGAAGTCGTACAGTTTGGAGGCGACGTTTGCCACTGCTATGAACGTGGGTGCGTCTATCTGCATGTCTGCCGTGTACGGAAGTACGTCCAAATATCCCTTTATGGCATATCTGCTGTTGTCGCGGACGGATTCCGGCGTAAGCTTCCGGCTGAGCGTCTGGCGTGCGAGTTCCCGAAGTCCATCCCCCGTACCCGTGTTCATGACCGCTTCTTCCGCCGCCAACGTACGGCGTCCGATCAAGGCGCGTTCCGTGCGCCTGTGCGGATCTCTGTGCATGACGAGCACCTTCAGGTTGTATTCGAGACCTATCGCAGAACTTGCCAACGCAACCAGATTCGAACTTTTCCTGTTGGTCACGAAGGCCACAATGCCCATGTTACCCCCTCCTTTCTTTCTTCATGAGCTTCTTCATTGCCCCCTTTACCGATTTCGGGTCTTGTCCGAAGTGTTTCTCCAACATTTCGGACATCGCGGCCTTCATCTCTTTGGGGACAAACTTGAAGTAGATCTTTGCACTGTATTCGTTCTCAATTTGAGCCCGATGCCTGTATTCATCGTCGTAGATGACGTAGAGGGGTTTCGCACCCGCGTCCGCATCTTTGTACAGGTTGGCGACGACGTAATCCGCGTCTACGCTGGAGTTGGTGTGGAACAGCACGGTTGCAAAGTTCTGCGTGGACTTGGAAATCAATTCCGCAAATTCGGCGTTGATTGCCACGTTGTGTTTGCGGTACGTGGTGCAGACGAACGCCGCATCCACGTCCTGTCCCACGTTCAATACGTCGTTCCATTCTTTCACGGAACCTATGTCAAAAATGGCGAAATCGAATTTCATGTTTTCCGATTCCGCCTTGTTCAAACCGTCTGGTCCGTACAAGATGGTCAGACCGTCATGTTCGTCGACCACTTCGTTCATGTCGATCGAAGACGTGTGATATTTGTATTTTTTGTCTGCAGACATGTCGACGACTGCAACTCCGTGGCCCAACGTCCTCAGAATAGCTGCGAGGTACAGTACCACGTCAGACTTGTCGCACTTGCCTGCAAATGCCGCTCGTTTCATAGGCTTCTCCTCCGTATCATTCAGCCGCCGAGGATGCTCCTTTGTTCTTCGAGGTCGTCAGTTGCAGGACTTGCGGGTTCATTCGCAGGCGGGTTGTAGTACGAATCGTCAGGATTCTGTGCCGGACCCGCTCCCGTCGACGGTGCCGGATTCTCCGGTGCCGACGGAGAATTCCCTGCAGTGTTGGAACCCTGCTGCGACTGCTTGGGCTGATACACTGCCGGTGCCCTGCCGGACGTTTTCGGTATCAGATGTTCCGTTGCCAGCAGGTTGTCTTCAAGTTGCTGACGCATCTTTTCTTCGAGACCGGAAAGTGCTACGTCCACGATGTTCGGATTGGACTTGATGAGTTGCAGCACGTGTTTGTTCGGAGGGTAGTTCTCCTGTGCTTTCGCTTGCATTTCCGGATCTGCATAGGTAGTAGCATACAGTATGCCGTCGTTGATGTAAGCATCCACGATCGCGCTGGACATCATGAGTATTTCCTTTTCGTTTACCGTGAACCAAACCCTGCCCGGTTCCAGATCTTCCACTCTCTTCTTCGAAATGACGATGTAATCCGCACCGTTCGGCAGGTTCAGACGAACGTCCACGTAATCCTTCCTTGCCAGTTTGCTCGGAAGGTTGATAACCGTGTATTCGAGGAGACGCAGATCGTCTGGAATTTCGCCTTCCATGTACAGCATGTCCGAAGTCAGGAGCGAATTCTTTTTCATGTCGATCTTGACGATCTTGCCCACGGCATCTTCCACGTTCACTGCATTGCCCGGCACGGTATCCCGAAGCACTTGTACCGGTTCCAGGAATCCTTCCTCAATCTTGCTTCCCGCGTCCACGTCTCGGTTCAGAACATAGGCCGTTACGTAGCTTTCAGTCTGTTCCACGATGAGTTCTTCGAGTTCCCTGATCTGTGCATCGTATTCCGTCTGCATGGTGCGCATTTTCTCATCCGAATTGAATACCGTAATGCCGAGAACTGCCGTGCCGGACAGCAGAATCGCAATAACTGCTATCATCAGAAGCAGCGCCGACTTTTTCAGACGTACATACGCCATCCATACACATCCCTTTCATACAGTTTGCGGTCGTTCCCATTGTCATACCCACATTATAATACAGTCATTCTTTCCTGTCAATCATGACGTTGTATTTCTCAATTTTGTTGCATCAATACGTATGTTTTCGAAAAAGACTACTCAGCGATTCAACGTATGCGCGGCACATGAAGACAGTCGGTTTTTTACTTTCTGCACAAATGGTTACGGACTGTACATTCCAAGACAATAATTGACAAGAGACGTATACAGTGCTACAATGTGGGTATCCAATATGATGCAGGCGTCATGTATAAAACGGCATCGGAGGTATATTCATGCAGGTTATTGTGGCTCATTCCGACGACGACGTAGTAATCATAGACGGAAAATCCATGAAAATTTCCTACATAAAGGCCGCATCTCGCTGTTACGAACAGACGAAGGCGAGATCGAAGCGGTACAAGCAACGGCTCAAACAGAAGCAGGAAAGCGACGGGTCCGACCAACCGAATCCATCCGATGTATCCGACCAAGAAGGACTGCCGAAATAAATCGGCAGTCCTTCTGCTTTTTTTTCAACACTTCCCTATCTTCCGACGCTTCTTGTTTCCACATGCGTCACGCGCATCCATGTGCAGTTTAACGTTGTTCCAAAGATATAATCCAGTATGCTCTGTCCTTTGTATGCTTAAAATGATTGACCTGTGTATATCTACAATGGTACAATAGACATGTATTGAAATAACATGGCGGAAAGGAAAGTTCCATATGAATCGCTACGTATTGGAATCTCCGAACGACGTGGTGGTCATAGACGGACGCGAATATACCTTGCGCCAACTCCAGATTTCCATCAAATCGCACGAAATGACCAAGAAGGCAAAGAGGGAAAGTGCGAGGAGGAGACGGGAATCGCAGAGATCCGGTGTACGTATATGAACCGATATGACACGCCACTCATTCCTGGCGAGAAGGAGGTGTCTGTGTGGACACGAACGCCAGCCAAAACCAAACGAATCCATCTGTGCAAAACGCAAAACTCTCGAATCCGATAACGAACATCGGCACGATCAAACCCGTGCTCGACCGCGCGAGGGCACTTCTCCCTCTCGTCGACGACGTTTCCGAAATGTTCTCCGACCACGTTTTCGACCTTTTGTTCAGACACGTGCGGGAAATGTCGAAAAACGAAATTTCCAAGGTCAGCATGGGTCTGTACAATATGCTTCGGAACTTTGGAAGATGTCCATCTCCCGCAAAGATCGAAAAGATGATTTCGGACCATCTCGGCCGCGACGTTCTGTGGCAATCCAGAACGTACGTGTTCGAAAAGGACGGACAAATACACATCAAAAAGTCCAAGTCGGAAACGGTAGCCGTATCCAACTTCATACTCGTCCCAAAGTACGTCATCAACGTGTACCAAGGACATCGGTACCACGTGTATGACGTCATCATCAAGAACCATCCGGAAGTATATCAGATCATGCTCAAGGCAGAGGATTTCAACAAGCTGGAAACGTTGCAGGACGAAATTTCCAAGCAGCTCATGGGAACTTCCGCCTACATCAATGGATGTTCGAGTTACATGAAAGACTTGGCTTACAAATATATTGACCTTGCCGTGTTCGAACATGCCAAGCAGGGTACGAGCCTTCTCGGTTTGGAGAGGCTTGAAGACGGAGGCCTGAAATACTTCTGTACGCCCCATGCCATCTACTCCGTGGAAACGGGTGAAGTCTGCGGAGACATCGTCTACATGGGCAATGAAGAAGCCAACATGGAAGAAATTCGCACCTGGACGAATCTGAAATACGACAAGGAAAAGTGGCCGGCAATCGCGAAAGAATTTCTTGCGAACGTAATTCGAATCCAAGACAAGTGGCAGATGATGAAGCTCGCAGGATGGGTAGGAGTCATTCCACACGATTACGTCATGCGGAAAGAAACCGGATTCGGTGCATTTCCGCACTGTCACATCGTTGGGGAACCCGGTGCCGGAAAAACGACCATTATGACGCTCATGAAACAGTTCATGGGACACAACGATTCGGCACCCAGATCTTTCACGTCGGCTTTTGAACTGCAGAAGCTTCTGAACACGTCGTACACGATACCCACGATTCTGGACGAATATGGCAAGCGTTGGAACATCATCACCAAACAGAACATCGAACGTACGCTCACCGAATCGTTCACGCGTGGCAGATTCTCCAAGGGTCGTTCGGACCAAACCAGCGTGTACTACAAATACAAAAACCCCGTGCTGATGGGCGGACAAATTCCAATTGACGATATCGCTACGGCACAGAGGGTGGTGGAAGTCAGATTCTCAAAATCCTTCCACAACACCCCAGAAGGAAAAGTAGCCAAAGACAGGATCGAAAGACTGCAGAAAATGCCGGACAAGAACTTCTGGGTAGGGTACTGCATCTGGTGTGCAAGGTTCGAAAACGAAGACGTTCTTGTCGTGCAACGGCGCTTGGAAGAAAGGGTCCGAAATTTGGGAATTTCCGATCCCAGAAGATCCACAATAATGTCCATGGTGCTCGTCGGTCTGCATTACATGAAACTTCTCGCCGAACAGCTTGGCGTGGACATCGGTTACACCGAAGAAGACATGGACGAACTCATCCGCAGGGAAGCTTCGGAACGTATGGAAGAGGAAACGGAACTCGACAGATTCCTGCGTGCCGTGGCAGACTTCGGTATCACTCACGGCAATCGGAACAACTATTTCGGGACCAACTTTGGCAAATACAGGAACGTGATGTACTTGGAACCGACGGACAAAGGACCGGGCAAGTATGGACGCAATTCTGACCACGATGCGTGCATATATGGCAAAGAACTCATCCTCATCAAGATAGAACCCATGGCGGAAAAGCTGCGGATGAATGCCAAAGAAGTGCAAGTCGCCATCGACGCCGAATTCGAAAGATCCATGCAAAACCCAGAATCTTCGGACAATCTGGTACTCGCACCAAAGCAGTACAGAACCAGGAGTGGCATGTACACGGCCTTTTCCAAGGATGCTCTCATACAGCGACATCCCGAATTTGAATACATTCTGGATCTCATCAAGAAGGATGATTCCGATTCTGGCGTCAGGGTTCAGTCGAAATCTGCATCGTCGGCTTCGAAGTCGGCACCGAAGTAAGTCGCAAAATCTGACACAAGCAATCAATGATTGTTCCATATGAAAATTCTGGAGGGTGCAACGACACATGTTGCACCCTCTTCTGTATTTTTATTTGCGCTTGAAATTCATTCTCGATTAATTAAAAATTGCATTTGCATATATTCCCCAGTATGCCTGGAATAAAAATTTGTTACATGTACTTTCCGTCATTCTGTTAACGGAATTTAAAGCCATTTCGTCATTGTCGGATACGTATCTGTTGATGTACATATTTGTGTTCTTATACCAACGAAACTTGCAACATATTGCATCTCGACCGATGTGCACTTTGATGTACATTTTGATGTACATATATGTAAACTAACTACCGACGGAATTTGAAATGTTTCCGAATCACCCAATGTACATCAAAATGTACATCGAAATGTACATCGAAATGTATTGAATATTATAACGATTCAGGGCGTCTTTAACAACTAACCGAGTGTGTTGTATTGGGATATCCGAATATAAAGATATGTACATCAAATGTACATCAAGCATCGCATATTGTGAAATTCGTTGGAAAACTTGCTTCGGAACCGAGATACGTATGTCAATATTGTCGTCATTTATATTTTACCCACCCCAAAAAAACATAAGATTAAACATTTATATTTTTTAAGTCCTTTTGTAAATGTAATTGAGAATATATTCTCCGAAACACATTTTCTTTATTTGAATAAAGTGTACACTTCGGAACAAAAGCGTGCACAATATTATTTAAAATTCGTTTTTACTTAATCCTAAGTATGTACATCAAAATATTGCGGATACGTATTTTCATAACTTTTCGGAGCATATTCTCTCTATTTCGTTTCCACTTAACTTCGAAACATATAAATACGTATCTTATTTTTTCATATACGGGGGATAAAATATTATATTTTAAAATATTTAAATATATATTATATATTTTTAATCTAATTTTTATTTTTATTTTCATATTTTTTCATTTGATGTACATTTGATGTACATTGTACATCGTTAATGTTATTAAAAATTAGTAAAAAAACTCGGAACAAGCGAAATCCGTTTAATATTCTTTAGTTAAGTAAAGTTTGATGTACATTTGATGTACATTCGATGTACATTGATTGGTGAGTATACTTTTCGTTCTCGTTACCACAATGATCACATATGTACATCAAAAATTAAAATTATTGATTTTGACATTTGCGAATGTAAGCGGCACTTAGTCACAACAAATGCACCCAAAATATCGGTTGGTGTGCAAGCATCAACTTTACATAGGAAACTTTATCCTTAGGCATTCTTGCTGCACCTGTATATTTAGTAGCTATTTGAACAGTCATGTGGGTACTGTGGGGTGTGTGAATCAATGAAACTAAAGAATAAAAAACAAAAGAAACGGCTGTGAAAAACATACCTTCACCCCCAATGTGACCATGTACCGGACCTCCAGTCCATCCACATATGTGTTTAATGATTGCTTGGGTCCGTCTGTGATAAAATTTCAAATAGCTGCAGACATTGCAGAGGATGTAAGGGGGTATATGCATGAAATTCGCCGTCCATTTGACTGCTATGTTATACAGGACTTTTCCTGCAGATGTTGTGAAGGAATCCCTCAACACTATGAGACCTATTATGGTCGAAATGGGACTCGATCCCGAACTGTTTTACTTTGTAAGTCTCCCCCATTTACACCTCTATGTTGCAACTGTAACCGATGCCGGCCTCACGGAATCCAAGAAGCTTTGCACCATCGTGAGAAACATCATTTGCGATGACCCCACATTCCTCATGAACGAAAAAGAAATTATGTACGACAGGAAGACGTTCCGTTTGTCCAATGCGTGGCAATCCACAATCGTACAGACTGCCAGGTTTATAGAAATGGTTCTCGGTGGCACTGTGAAGTATGATCTCGACATTATGCGGGTGTATGGTGAAATTTTCGGAGATTGCAGTCTGCAATCCGATGGACAATCAAGGATTGACTGTGCATATTTCCCGTGGTACAATTCAAATAGGATATTTCATATGTAAGGAGTGTATATGATGCGACCTTCTGAATTAGTGTTCTACGGTTATTTGTGCATTTTGGACTACGATCGTGCACGTAAGTATGTGTCTGAACTTTCCACATTTGCTAGGCATGAACTCGGCTGCACGGCAAGTCTGTTCCATCTGTCTCCGGAGGTATTCGTTTCATGTCTGAAAAAGGCGCAGAAATACCTCGCTTCTCCGGAAGGATTTTTGAAGATGAAGAAGGATTTCTGCAACACCAAAGTCGGAATGGATACTTCCCACATGAAGCGTCAGATTCTGGAATACGGACTCCGCATTGCATTCGACGCATACCCCGATTTGCTCAGGAAAGAATTCGACGGCAGACTGTGTACCATCCGCATCGAATTCGACGACGTTACGGTTCCCAAGAAAGTGATGAGATCCGTTGCCAATCTGCAGTTCCGTTCCCTCCATGCAGAAGTCAGCTACGCTGGGGAATCCATACGCATCGAATTCGATGGAAAGAGATCCTTGTATACGGAAATGAATTCCTCGAAAGAAATCGTACAATATGCAAACAGTTTGGTGCACGACGTCCTAGACTCCGTGAGAATGTGGCCGTTCCGATCCCCGGAACGAAAGAGAGACATGTCCTCCATGCTGAAGGCTCTTGCCATCCTCTGGCCACATGATGCCAACCTGTTTCTTTGGACGTACGAACAGGCGGATATCTGTGGAGACGTCTTCCTGAACGAAAACGACATCAAATGGTTGAACATCCTGGAAACGCACCCCGGCATTTCGGTGTATGAAGACGTTGGCGGAAAGATTCTTTACAGCAAATATGCAAGACCCGCAATGGACAATCCTCCCATATTTTTCGCCTACGAGAAAGACAAACGCGGATTCAAAGTTGCAGGACCGTCCAGCAATCTGATTGAACGCTTCTTGTTGGTACGTAGAATCGGTTCTTAAAGACAAATTCAACAACTTCACTGTACTTTCGAAAGCGCCGGAATCCGGCGCTTATTTATTTTTAAGAACGATATGCCGACGAAACGAAGCTTATATATACCGAGCGTCTTTCCGTCGGTTGAATTTCCGACATGGTTGAACTGAAATGCGGTTTTTAGAAAGCACTTCGGTTCCAAACAATGTGATTTCGGTTGATGCTTGAAAATAGATATATGCAAAGCATGACCCCAAAGCTTTTCTTGACTTTTCCAAACGAACCATGTTAAAGTTGTAGTAACAAAGGTTATCTGGACCAATACCTACATGTGACACTTGAAAAGGCATATATACAGATATATTAGACGTTTCCTGAAATTTGTTGAGAGCTGAACTGCACGGATGGTGGACAATCAATGGTGAAAAACGTCAACTTTGCTATGATATACTACACTGGGTTGCCTTACAGGGTGCACGAAAACGGAGAGGTAGCAGATTTGTGCAGGAGTATGATGCCGGAACTTGCGAATGCACCTGCTTGGTACAAGGTGCTGGCTGTCAGGCAACGTAGGGATTGCATGGGTACATGGGTAACTGCCGTCGCAGATCGGGGAGACGTCTTCGCAGAAAATCTGTGCTGTATGGCGAGAGATCTCATTCTGCAAAATGACTGGCTTCTCACCGAATATGAGTCGAGAAACTGTGAGAATCGTTCGGTCACGTGGCTTCTCGGCACAAAGACCCGACGATTTGTAAAGCATTTCTTGGACGGTGAAGCCAAGTTTCCCGGCGGTGGTGTCAGAAATATTGTCTACGGGACATTTCCCACCGAAAAACTGGATCTGCGGCAGTTGCAACAGAGGATAAAATGTGAAGGAGGACACCGCTTCAGACTGTATTTGGAACTGTTGGAACCATGAATTTGCAAACATGAGAACGGGGTGCATCTTTGTGCACCCCAGGCGAAATGATTACTTGGACATGGCAGCGTTGGGAGAAATTTCCCTTTGCTGGTGTTGTTGGTGGATTCGTTCGACGTCGGAATCCGGCTGCATTCTTTCCAGCCTGTCGAAAATGTTCATGGACTGCGCATTTTCCATTTCAGGAGACGGTTCCGGTTCGTGAAGACGATCTTGGGAAAGATCTTGGGAACGGTCCGCATTGCGATCTTGAACGCGATCTTGCGATTGGGAAAGGTTCAGCGTCCTGTCGAATTTGCGGAGCCGTTCCATCCGTTCCACGATCATGCCATACGTCCTTTCGCACTTGGCAATGACTTCCTTCTGATGTTGGACGTATTTCTCCAAATGTCGCAGCCGGTCTTCCTGGGTCATTTGGTATTCGGCAGGGTACGACCAGTAGTTCAGCTCTCGAATTTGTGCATCAATCTCTTTGATGTTCTTCAAATCTGCCATGTCGAAGTGCAGCTCGTTCCAATGATCGACTTGACTTTGGTCGCCCACGTACAAGGCATGCTGCAACCTGTCCAGGCTGGCGATCATGTTGGAATACGCATGCACGATGTTCGAACGCCATTCTGCAATCTGTCTGGCGTACATCTCCGAAACTGCCGTCAACGCCTTGATCTTGTATTCCAGACCATCTGCCATACCACATTCATTCCTTTCATATGGTCTTTTAACTATTGTACATTGCATGATGCAAGGTTGCAATAATTAAACCTTTCAATTGCGAATTGCTTTTCAGACGTATTTTGCATAAAAGGCATCCGTCCCAATTGACGGAATTTCGTTTGATACGCTTCACCCAAGGAGGACAGACAACATATGATTGAAAATCCGGTCAGCATGACGCATTTGTATTATATGTTTTGCATGCCGTACGATGACGCCATGAACTACGCCAAAGGCATTTTGAACATGTCCGAAGACGATCTCGTACGCCATGCCATCATGTTCGGACTCGACAGTTCCGAACTTTTGGATACGGCATCATATGCTCTTTCGTTGGACCAAGACGAATTTTATGCCGAGAGAAATGATTTGTGCAACGAAAAAATGCACATGTCATTTCAAGAAGTCTCTCCCGCATTTTTCACGTTCGGAATACATCTCGTTCTCACAACGTGCAAGAAAGAATATGAATATGTGCGGGAATACCGTGGCAGAAAGACAAGGTATAAGGTATCGTTCGACGGTTCTTCGATCGTCGCCACAGATGTGGACGAAAACTGCCGTCGGATAAACATACACATACATGCTGCATGTATACAAGCCACGAACGAATACGGGAAGGTATCGTTTTCGTTCACGGATTCCATAACCATAAATATGGACGACATTGCGGGATGTTCCCTGACGGACTTCGTTAACATTCTCGTCAAAAATGTGTGCGAACACATGACGACGTGTCCTTCCAATTTTTTGTCGTTTGTGAACAAACGCTTGAACGAAATGGACGCCATCGTTTTATATAACGTCGTTTGGACTGACGAATCTCACATCGGAAATTGGCATCGAATATTTTCATGTGTGTGGCACGAAACTTCGACGCATGAAATGACGCCAAAAAACATGAAGCAGATACACGGACTTTTGGAACACCCCAATGTCAACAAATATGAAGATGGAGACGGCATAGTCATGTACTTGGAATCTGGAGGATGGGTTCCAATTATTGCACTCCGATGCGTGGGAAACGGATACCGGATGGCAGGTAGAAAAGGCAACACGTATGAAAGGTGGAAGTTGTTGCAAAGGATGGCAGGATGAACATACGAAAATGAAAAAAGGCCCGAGCGAAATGCCTCGGGCCTTTTCTGTGGGGACCGGATGTTAGAAGGTGTCTCCAAAGTCGATCACAATGGCGACGATTTTGCCGTCTTTTTCATCGGTAAATACCTTGTACGACCCATCGCCGTAGCCCGAAGAGGCTACAGCACCGCCCGGAATGATCCCTGCCTCGTCATTCGACAGGGTCTTTTGGCAGCACAACGAGTACCACGGATCTTCCGGGTCGAACCAGATGGGTTCGTTGACCAGTTCGTCCTTCTTGTAGGATGCGACGTCAAAAATCCCGGCTTGACCGGAATCCACATCCACTCCGAACGGAGCAACGTCCCGCGGCGTGGCTTTGTCATGCCCCTCCAGGAAAGCCACGAGCTTCATGCAGGTTCCGCCATCGTAGATTGCTTTGGCAATCCACGTCCCGTTTGCCACTTCGAGAACATTCTCCCGGATGATATCCTCGCTGTAGCAGGGATCAGTTACGTACACCTTCCCGGAAGTCACTTCAAACGTCCCCATGGTCTTGACTTCATGTAACATGACATACACTCCTTACGCTTTATGTTTTCCCTTCTATTATATCACGCAACAAGTATACGATCAATAATTGGACATCGTTGTCGAATCCGAAGGTCATTGATGGAACTAGAACCCTTGTGGTAAAATATTGAAAAATGGTAAGAATGGGGATGTTGCCATGAACTTGCATAAGTTCTTGTTCGACATATATGCAATGAAATACGCCGAAGCCAAGAAATACATGAATGATCTCATTTCATGTACGCAAAAATTGGAAGATGTTGCTAGATCGTACCAGATCCATGCAATCAGACTGAAAAAGTTCATCCTATCGATCGTCGACAATTCGGAAGAACAGTTTTATACAAAAAGAAACAGATTTGTCTACAACGAAAGGTTTTACATAACGGACAAGGAACTTTTGGTAAAGGGTCTCAATCTCGCACTTGCCACACATGGCAACACGTTCGTGTGTAAACTTGACGCGGACGACAATCCAAACACATACACAATATCGTTCGAAGATGCAACCATCGTAGCAGGTGGGTCGAGCGAAGTCGGCATCTGCATACATGTGTTCAACGCCAAGGTCAGCATAAGCAATCCGCTTGGTACGAAGATATTTGTAATAACATGTTCACCATTTTTGCACAGACGGTTCTCCACTTTACACAGTTATATGGAAGAAGTGATCGATGAAATTCTCAGAGAAACGAGAAGCTATTCTCGCCAACGTTTCGACGACATCATGCACGTCATTCGTTCGTTCTGTTTCATCTGGCCGCAGAATACGGTACAGAAAATGTATTGGGCAGATGCTTTCCAATTGCGCGCATTATCCGAGGAGAACTCCGATCGGATGTTGTCGAAAAAGGATTTGGAATTTATAGAATGCTTTTCTCGTCATCCAGACGTGCTCAAGTACGAAGAAGCCGACGGCACGGTGTACTACATGACTTCAACAGTACACAAGAACGGATGCCTTCTGTTCGTGGTGGAGAGAAGTGGCGATGCCTTCCGTCTTGCAGGGACTGAAAGCCGATTATACGAACGTTGGCAATTTATGATACAACTTGTAGGATGAGAGGAAGAGGGAACGATGTACTTCGTTGCCAGTTTCTACTGTCGAGAGGAAACTGACCGCACAAACCAGAATATGTGTCGCATGGCTTTGCAGACATTCCGAATCCGCAAAAGAGACATCCACATGGAAAAAGTCTGCATAAGCACATCTCCCGTTTCCCTGTATGTACAGATCGGCACGAACGGTCAGGTACATCACACGCAGGCTTTGGGAAAGGCTATCTTGCTTCTTCAAGAAAATGCAGATCTTTTTACTTGGTTGGATGAAGTCATATTGATCGGGCGGTTTGACCCGGAACTGCTCATTTACAACAGGTTTGTCAGATTCGTTGAACACGTGTTGTTTGGAAATACTGTCTTATATACTTCGGGTGCTTGGATGTCGTTGCAGACCAAGATCGTTGCAGGGACGGCAGATATCGAAAAATGGACAAATATTTCGGACGACGAAAGACTGAATGAAATGAAAAGACGCAGTTTGTTGTGGAAAATGAAAGCCTTGTGACATGAAATTTCATTTGTACGCGTTGACGAAAAGTTGACGAGAATATGTGATTCGCAGTTCAACCGTGGGAAACTTAAGAAAATATGATTGTGGGGCCATGTTTTCGCACAAGACGTAGTGCCAATCATGCCAATATTTCGTTGGATATTTTTGACGGAGGAAAATTCCATGCACTTTGCAACAGTTTTTTTTCTTTGACCACAACGATCGGAAAAGAGAAAGTTGCAGACAACTGGCGATCGACCTGTTGTCCGAACTGTTCGAAAAACTCGATCAGAAAGCGATTCCGGAACAATTATGCACCGTGTGTCAAGATCTTACAGATTCGCATCCGCCATACCGTGTTTTTATCGCAACCGACGGGAATGAAAAGGAGACGGAAACGTTCGGTAAGATCATCAGGCACACGTTGTTTGCAGACAGAGTGTTTTTGACAACCGAAGACGAACGTATACACGTCGATGACATTCCTTGTTCCTTCGTGAACATACAACTTGTCAGATTCGTGAATTATTTGCTTGGTGGTTCGGCAATGTGTAGCTTTGACTTTGATGCCGTGTTCGGCAACGTACCCGAAGTGAATGGAAAGTGGATAAAGACTGCATGGGATGAAGAAAAGTCAAGACGGCACATGATGTGGGAAATGATGTAATACGGTGGAAAGGGAATGATGCGCACATGAAGTTCGCCATATCTTTCTTTATTTCTTGGGGAGCAGAGAGGATATTCAAAATGTCGGATGTATCAGATTTTCGCATCAAACTGCACAGACAGTTGATGGATAAGCTGGATGCCGAACCCGACAAAATACGATCCATACATAAGATATTGGAAAAGATGGACCACCTTTCACTTGACGTAGTCATTTCTACAGATGCCGGGGATGAAGGAGAAAGAACATGCGAAAATCTTTTTGTCCTGGTCAGAGACAATCTGTACAAGGACTCTGATTTTCTTGCCCAAGACGGAGAAATAGATAATACGGATGAATTTGGCATATACATACACATGTGGATAAGAACTTTCAGATTTTTCGAATTCGTTTTGCATCAGGAAGTGCAACTTACAGATCATGCAACCCTGTACGGAACGATTTCGGAATCTGCAGATATAGATAAGTATATATGCTTGGACAAGGAAGAAAGGAGACGTCTGCACCTTTTGTGGAACTTGTCCAAGTAAGGAGGAAAAGGCGATGTTTGAATATGTGGTTTACGCCATGGACTATGAAGATGCCATAACGCATCTCTCATTTTTGAAGTCCCTGCCGAAAAAGAACCTACGCATATTCGCCCACCTTCATGGGATGTCTATCGAACAGTTCGAATCCAAAATAAACAGTATGTTGAAGGAAACGTCGTCATCGTTTGCAGAACGAAGACTCAGGCTGTGCGACACGGACGTAAATCCGCATATCCCAGGATCTGTAGAAGTAGCCCTTTATTTGTACACGTCGGTACACAAGCGGGAGAATATCGGATTTAACGACGACAGGATATTTACTTTCGATTTCGACCGTGCGGAAATTTCCATAGAAGAAAACGAACTTCTCGATTCCTATCTCCAAGTGACGGTACGGAATATGGACGTGACTGTTTGCGCGGGCAATTTGTCGCAGAAGTTCGCAGTATCGGACGAAATACATATTGCCACGGGGGACGTAGGAAAGCTCTACAATCTGGCAGACAAATTCATTAAATATATTTGCATCCGCTTGAAGTCCAATCCGTTCAAGTACCTGGAACCGAAATCAGAAGGTTGGAACGTGGCGGACGTCATGCGGATGTTCTTTTTGCTTTGGCACGTGGATTACATGCTGAACGATTGGGGTGCAAGAACTTCAAACGGCACAAAATCGTGACGGTCGTGTCCAGACTGTGGATGTACATCCCTTCCTTCGAGCCTTCGAATCTCATCCCAACGTATGCATCTACGAAGACTGCGAGGAATTCTATATTCCCTGAAACGAAAAGATGATGAATACCCCTTGTTTATAGTAGGAAAGAAGATGGATACCTCATGTCCAGCAATGAAGAAAATCCCGTCTACAAACGATGGCGGCTTATGAAGAATATGGTTGGTAATACGGATATATGATGTTTCGTTACCAATCTTTGCCAAGATAATTGACGGATTTGATTGATGTGTGTTATCTTGTAAATGGAGGTGGACGAATGTGCCATACGATTGGAAAAAACACTTTTCACATCCGGGGCAAATAGGAGTCATCCGCAGGAGGATACGTTCTCTGCACACGAAGGCAAACATGTATCGGAAGATGGGGAAGATGCACCTCGTGGCAGACAAGAAGCGGCAAATCCAGGCTCTCCGTTTGTATGTGCAGCTTCTGGAAATGGAAGAAAAGAAGCAAAAAATCCTCAAGGAAATTGCGGAAATGGGACCCATCCCCGGAATCGAACCCTACGTTGGCGGTGCGATCGACATGGTCAAAGCGGCAAATACGTCGACCCAATGAAACCGTCGCGGATGACAATGTGTGTATCGTTTCGTGAGGACGGTTTTTGTCGTATTCGTAGGGATTATTGCAAACGTTAATCTATGGCATCCAGACATTCACCACCACCGTTTGCAATGAACCGAAAAAAGGAGGACAACAGAATAATGAAGAAGAAAGTGAACGGCAGGACGGCTACGATCACCATCGCATTGGTAGCCTTGGTTGGACTCGTATCCATTTTTGCATACAGCAATTCGCATCAGGATGCCGCGAGTCCGGTCGTGGTGCAATCAGACTACTTCTATGAAGGTCAACCGTCCCTCGGAAACCAGGAAGCCCCGGTGAAAATCGTCGAATTCGGCGATTTCAAATGTCCGCACTGTAAAACGTGGGAAGATGAAGTCTTTCCACAGTTGAAGGAAAAATATATCGACCAAGGTATCGTACAATTCTTCTTCGTCAACTTGGCATTCATTGGTCCGGATTCCTTGTATGCAGCAGAAGTAGGTGAAGCTGTAGCTACCCAGGGATATGATCTCTTCTTCAAATACTACGATTTGGTGTACAAAAATCAACAAGACGAAAATACAGTGTGGGCTACCGAGGAATATCTGTTCGGACTCATTGAGGAACACATTCCGGAAGTTAATCTCGAACGGCTTCGCAGTGATCTTGAGGAGGGAAAATACAAGGAAAATGTGACAAACGACATCGACTTTGCGACCGACATTGGTCTGAATTCAGTTCCTGCCGTCTTCGTGAATGGTCAGAAAGTGAACAATCCATTCGATTTCAAATCGATCGAAAAACTGATCGACAAAGCCAAAAAAAGTGCAGAATAAGACATGATGGGGGAAGACTCGGTACTTTCAGTCTTCCCACATACCTTATTCAAATAAATGAAGGAGGTATTGCGTATGAACAACCAAAAAGTCCAAAGAGGAAGTGCAGATATAATAACCTTCGTGATCATGCTTATCGTGACGGGATCCCTTCTTGTGTACTTCTTTCGTACTCTATCCCCTGAACGGTGGAACGTGGCAGTAGAATGGGTGGCGGGATTCTTGAAAGATGGATATGACCCATATGCCGGAATTCTCACGTACGTCCTGGGAAGCATAGTCGCCACAATTCTGGTCACGATTGCCATGTACGTCTTGGGTCTTACGATGGATGGATTTTCCAAACTCAGACGCAATGATGTGGACATGGATCTGGAAGATCCTAAATAAAACGTCGGCGTAAAATTCAGACGACGAAGATAGTAGAGTCTGATTTCTGACATACATGGGGTGTGGCTGAATTATGAAAAACACCAAAAACGAAATTCTCCTCACTGTTGCATGGGTGGTGGCAATTGTCGCCACCCTAGGCAGTCTGTATTTCAGCGAAGTCAGACAGTTTGTACCATGTACTCTCTGTTGGTACCAACGCATCCTCATGTACCCAATGTCGATCATGTTCGGCATTGCAGTGTACAAGAGGGATTTCGGTATCATGAAGTATTCCTTGGCTTTGTCTGTCATCGGAGGGAGCATATCCGCATACCATATCCTGCTCCAAAACTTTCCTAAACTTTTCCATGATTCTTGCACTACCGGAGTTCCATGTAGCGGAAAGTACATCAATTGGTTTGGATTCATTTCCATACCTGTACTTGCATTCACAGCGTTTGTCGTCATTGCGGCAATTTCGATATTTATGATACGAAATCCAGTATCGGAAGATCGTGAAAATATCAATTCCTGAATCCCTTATCCACAAGGCACTCCATTGACTACGTGGGTATTTTCGTGATATACTTTTCGTAAAAAGATAAAATGGAGTGTTGTGTGATGACGGGAAGCGGGCATCTGCTATTCGGTACGGCGACTGCCGTCATGGTATACAGTCTGTGTCATGTGGAGAATACGCCGGAAAACGTGGCGACGGCATTGGGACTTGCTGCGGTAAGCGCGTTGGCTCCGGACCTCGACGAACCATCCAGCACATTGTCGCAAAGGCTGGCGTGGCTTCCGAAAGGAAAGACGGCACGATTGCTGACAGTGGTGGCATCCGTCGCCTTCATTTCCTGGTGTTTCGCTAACCTTCCGACGATTATTGCCCTACTGTTTACCGGCATTGCGACATCATTCACCACGATGTTTCTAATGAAACAAGATTTGGCGAGAAAGGTGACACTTACAGTCGTAGGAGCAGTTTTTGCCTACGTAGGCATGAAGCACAGTTGGAGATTCGCAATGGGCATCGGATTCTTCGTTGCTTGTGCTCCGTGGACGAAGCACAGGACGGTAACGCACACGATTTGGGCTACTATTCTTTGGGCTTTCATCTGTTGGGACTTTGAGAAACATTTGCAGGTGGATGGCATGTCCCTAGTGGGCATTTTTGCCTACGTTTCGCACATTGTTGCAGACAGCCTGACCAAGTCGAAAGTCAAACCGTTCTGGCCGATTCGACTGCGGTTTGGAATACCGTTCATCAGAGTGGGTTCGAAGGGTGGCGTAGTTGCAGAACACGCAATAGGAATCGTCATGCTGGTTCTGAGTCTGGTTGTGTATACCGCCGTGTACGGCATCGTATGAATATCCGGATAGCTTGGGGGACTGTTTGGAACAGTCCCCTTTTTCATGTTTGTATTGTTTAACTTGGTTTAACTACGTTTAACTAGGTTTAACTTGGTTAAACCAACCCCGACGAATGTGTCGGGAATTTGTTTAACTTGGTTTAACTTAGTTTAACTTAGTTTAACGGACAGATCAGACACCCAAAAATTCAAACATGAGTTCAGCACGCTTCACGAAGTTTGGATTGCATTTGGGAGACAGTTTGTATATAGAATTTCCGCGCTTGCGAAAATAGAAGTCCATGTGGCAATCGCATATTCTGACAAACAGACCCTTGTCTTCTTCATAGACAATAACCTTGTCATCATTCAAATCCTTATAGGCATTTATCAGTTTCATCAAAGATGTCATATCTGTTCCGTTCGGAATTGCTCGTACAGACTGCCACAGGTGAAACATGTACCTTTTGCGGATAAACGTACTAGTCGGTACGATCGGAAAACATTGAATGAACGGAAACACGGCAAGATGTTCATATGCATGGAGCATGTTCAGATCGTACAATGAACGTCCGAAGTTTCCCGCCATCACAATAACATCTGTCAAGCATTCCGTGATGTGATGGGCTACATATCCCATGTTCTTGCAGATTTCATAATATTTCTTTGGCAAATCCTTCAAAAGTTCATTGCACAAATCGCACAATCGATAGAAGTCAGCGAATTTGGGTAACGTATTGGAGATAAATTGGTTCAGCAGTTGGCGTTGGTTAAATCCATCGTATATATGTTTGTCGAACCAGGACAGCATGGCATGATATACATCAGCCACAATGATTTCGTCAGCCGGTACATTGTAAAATGCATGTACGAATTCCGAACTTTCATTCCCATTCGAAACGAATGTGTATGGGTGCGATTTTGTTTCCCCGACTTTATGCAAGTCCGACCAAAACACCAAATCCCATACGACGAATGCCCCCGGTTTCCTTGCAGTAGTTCCGGACACCACCCGAGGCGTCGCTTGTACCGCATTGAAGGGCAGAATCACGCTACGCTCTTCCGACAGACGGATAAGCTTCATAAAGCTCCTTCTGACGGTATAGGTCATATTGTACAGAACGGTAGTGTCCATATTCGACGCCAACGTCATGATTCCATCCCCCTGTGTTCATTGACGTGTCTGAACAGATCATACAGGTTGTAATGGGGTTTGTCTGTCACGTCCTCCAAAATCCAGGGTGCGAACGTGGACGTTTCTTTTTCGGTTTCGAACAGGATGACGTCGTCCAGGCTTTGGTCTTCGAACGTATAGACTTTTCCATTTTCGAACTTATGTACGAAATATGTTAAAGGAAATCCGGTGGCAAGCTTGTTCCATGTGCCCAAACTTATTGGCGTAGAAATGATTCCGGAAGGTGACTTTTCCGACCTGAAGCAGTATTCGCATCTGCCCTGCCTCATTTCTATCCACGAATTTTCGTCGAAGAAATGCAGGGACACAGATTCCACGTCTTTTTGACCTTCATTTGGAACGTATGTGCAAAGATATTTTTTCATGTCCCTACCTCCGGAGCAATAGTTCATCAACATTATTATAACACACTTTTTCTATTTTTCTCAAGGAATTCTGAAATATGCACCTCATTGTCTTGGCAATCTTGTTTGTGGTATAATTGCAATATGAGGGTAAATGCGGGGCGGAGGATGTTTACGATGCAGTTCTGGATTACGGAAGATCTGTTCCTTGCACTAGATGACGAATCCAGAAAGCGAAAATACTTGGAACTTGTACGCGCCAACATGGGTAAAAAACTCTTCCTCTGCAATAGGAAGACGGACGAAGTCTATGCGGGATGCATTGCTCCAGATCATTCCACAATAATTTTATATAAACCGATAACCACATCTTCTATAGGCGAAAGAAACAAACTGCATTCGATCGTTCCTCCATATTGGACGATAGCAAGAAACGGCGAAGTCATTGCATATGTAGATATGTGCAACAGTCGCAAGGCCGTATTCAGAAAAGGGACCGTAAGCATTCCAGATGCCTTGGAGGACTACGTCATCACAAGTGGGGAAGAATTGGAGACGACAAGTTCGCATAAGCTTTTGTATGCAGAAGGCAGTCAACTCGCACTTGAAGATGGCGACGTCATGCATGTCATACACGTCAACAGGATCGATGACGAAGCAAGAACGCTTGCGGTTCCGGGCATCGTGCCGATAGGTCAGGTGTTCGAATACATGAACAAAATGAGCGAAGAAGTTGTTCTTATGTGCGAACTCGGCGGAAGTACGAATACCGAATCCTGCAACATGAAGCGCAAACTCACATTTGGCGATGTGGAGTTCTCGCTTTCAGCACAGGTTGCAACGTCAAGAAAACGGATGCTGCAAGGCAGAAAGAAATTTGCCTGGATTCGCCCCGTCGACAGACCGAACAAAAGATACGACGTCGTGTGCAAGATTTCCTGCAGAAAAATATCGAAGGAGGAACTTGTATGACCAAGATTTCGATCGACATGAAAGATGTAGACAAACCGTCCATAAGGGCGACGGCCATCCGTGCAGCGAAGGACTTCATCTACCACTACAGCAGGACGAAGGACAAATCGAAACACATCGTCCGACACATCAAGATCGACGGCGTGTACTATTCCGTGTCCGTATCCTTCAAAGAAGACGTCATCCGCATCAAGCTGTTCGAACAGGGAAACAAAAGCCGCATTGGTTACATCGGCAAGGACAAGAAGGAAGGAAGGTACGAAGAACTCGAAGATGCCTTCCGTTTCCTTTCCATGTATTTCTGATGCACACGTCGGGAAATTTGTAGACGGGATGTGTGTATATGACGAAACTCAAATACAAATCTGAAACTTGGAATGCCGTCACGGGCTGTACGAAAATATCCGAAGCCTGCAGGAACTGTTATGCCGAATCTATGGCTCTCAGATTCCAACAGATGGGTGTAGAAAGATTCAGGAACGGATTCGACATAACTTTTCATCCTCGCAGCTTGGAGACGCCTGTGAAATGGAAACAGCCAAGGCTCATATTTGCAAATTCCATGTCTGACCTTTTTCACGAACAGATTCCCTTCGACTACGTAGACAAAATATTCGAGGTCATTACAAAGAAAGCACCGAGGCATATGTACATGGTGTTGACCAAACGTCCGTTGCGGATGCTGGAATACTTCGAATCGAGAAACATCAAGGAACCGATACCGAACCTTATTCTCGGGGTGACGGCAGAAAATCAGAAGAGGGCGGACGAAAGGATACCCGTGTTGCTAAAGATACCGGCAATTGTCAGGTGGGTGAACTGCGAACCGCTTCTCGATTTCATATATATGGAGAAGTATCTGAAAACGGGAAAAATACATTGGGTATGTGCGGGCGGAGAAACGGCAAGATCGTACAGAATTGCGCACAAAAACTGGGTTGTGGCGCTCGTCAACCAATGCAAGAAATACGGCGTGCCGTTCAAATTCATGGGTTGGAGCGCAAAAACGAGGAAGGAAAGCGAAGAAAACAAGGAAGTCAACGGCAGAATCTGGGACGAATATCCGGACATCTTGTTGCAAGACTAGAAACGGTTGACGCAAATATGCAATGTATGCTATGATACACACAACTTCAACACACTTTCGTGCGTTCCATGGGGTGTTTTTATGGACATTTATATATGTCCAGTGTGCGGGTATGAGAATCCCGAACATCAGAAATACTGTATACAATGCAGAAAATGGCTTCTTGACCCCAACTTCCCGTCGAAAAAGAAAGAGCGATCGAAGAAAGATGACAAAACCAACAAGGCGATCGTAGTAGTAGTATGCGTACTGTGCTTCATCGGCATAGTCAGCCATTTCATTAGGAATTCGGACAGCTATGTTGCAGGCAAACACATTGAAACTATAGACATCCACCCGTACACGTTTTCACAACTTAAAATAACGCCGGGAACAAAAACTTCCATTCCCGTAGATTTCACTGTGCATGAAGATTTGGTCGACCCGCTTGAAATAGTTGCCGTATTTTATGACAAGGATGGAAATCGAATTGGAAGAGCATCGGCCATCTTTGCACGCCGACTTTCTGCAGGTCAGACTACGACTTTGAATTTGATGTTGGATGAACCTGTCAACCTTATGTCTGCCGACAGCGTCCGCATGGAAGTAGTTGCCTTGTCGCCGTTTGAATTTCTGATAAAGACCGACGAAGAATTGGACGACAATACCATATAAATACGTACAGGGCACATATGGATCTGGACGAATGATTGACTACGTGGCTTTGTATTTGTTATAATGTTTATGAACAAATAACTAAATTGTGTAAGGAGTGTGTGGAACGTCATGCCAAAGTACGAACTCAGTATTGTGCCGGATTATGTGCCGAGTTGGACGGTCGTCGATGCTGTGCGGGAATTCTTTCAGAACGCCATCGATCAACAGAACACCGTGGAAGGAAATGACATGTTCTTCCATTACGATGCAGAAACGCAGGTTCTGACGATCGGCAACAAGAAGTCGGTGCTGGAAGCGAAGTCCCTTCTTCTCGGGGCTTCGACGAAAGCGAGAGACAATGCCACGATAGGTCAGTTCGGGGAAGGATACAAAATTGCTTCCCTCGTACTTGTCCGAAATGGCAAAAAGGTCACGTTCTACAACTACGGAGCAAGGGAAGTATGGCGGCCGAGATTTTCCCGTTCGCAAAAGTACAAGACGACCATCTTGGTGTTCGATGTGGACCGCAAGTACATTTGGAATTCGATCCCCGACAACGATCTGACCATCACCATCGAAGGAATTGCGCCGGAGGAATACGAACAGATCGTTGAATCGAATCTCCATTTGCAGGACGTGTACAACAATCCGTCCGAATACGTTGAAACGGGATATGGCAAAATCCTGTTGAACCCCAAGTACGCGTCGAAGGTGTACGTGCACGGCTTGTTCGTCTGTCAGAACGTGAATCTCACGTACGGTTACGATTTCAAGCCGGAATACCTGCAATTGGGACGGGACCGGTCGTTGGTGAACGATTTCGATCTCTTTTGGCTCACGTCCAAAACGTGGCAAGATTCGGGACGCTCGTCTGAAATCATCGAACTTGCCAAGAAGGATGCCGCTGACGTCAAATATGTGAGTCAGGTGTCGTTCTTCAACATGTCAAGCTACAACGATATCTGCGAAACGGCGTATTCCGAATTCCGCCGCATCTACGGAACCAAAGCCGTGCCGGTCGTCAGCCAGGAGGAAGCGGATGTCGCAGAATCCATGGGCTACAGACCGGTCGTGGTCACGGAAGTACACAAGAAGCTGATCGAATCGGCACCGGACTTCGTACCGCCGCGAATCGAGAGCGTGCCGTTCGAAAGCCTGATTGAGGATTTTGTCCGCAAAAACTTCAGCCAGCTTTCGGACGAATCCCTGCAAAAGCTGTTCATCATTGCACCCAAGCAGGTCAATGCCGTTCTTGCCGAAAGGGACGAGAACCCCATGGACCTGCCGTCGGAGCAGATGCAGGAAATCATCGATCAAATCCACAGCAAAGAATATGCGTGAACGCAGACCCTCCGATGTATGTCGGAGGGTCCCGTTTTGTTTGGCAAACCGTGAAAATTCATTGATTCTTTCAGTCAGGTGTGGTATTATAAAAATATGAAAATGACTATATGGAGGTTGCGATATACATATGTATGACGTGGAAAAGACGTTCAACGAACTCATGAAAACGCATCAGGTGGACGGATTTGTGGCTGATCATACGCAACACGTGTTTGTCCTGGAATCTCCGCACATCGAAGAAATCAAGCACGGAATGCCCGTGTCCGGCAGTTCCGGCAAATCCATGTCGTCAGTGCTGTTTAACAATCGGATGCTTCTTCCGCTCGGCAGGCTGGTAAAGAAAAATCAGACGGAAAACATGGGAGATGTACTGCTCGACAAGATCGGACTCATGAACGTGTGCAACATCCCTATGCAAAAATCGGCATACGAAGATCCCGAAGTGGTGAGTCTGCGTGGCAAGGTGGACACCGTAAAGTACGAAGACTTCTTCCGTTTCTTGGAAAGAGTACGCACCAACCAAACCGCATTGTATGCCACGCCGGAATGCAACAAACTGCAGGAAATCATCCTGGCGGACCTCAAAAAACGCATGGAACCGTTTGTCGGAAGAAAGCTTACATTCATTCCGTGCGGCAAGTTTGCCAACAAGTTCTTCCGTATGCTCGATCTTGACATGTCTTCCTGGACCGTGGTGTATGACGTTCCGCATCCGAGCTACAACAACTGGGAAAAGCCGATATATGCAGAACGCATCAAACACATGAAGCAGATCTTGGGTGATGCAAGTGACAATAACTAGTATCCGACAATTGATGCATCCAAGCTACAAAATGTTGCATCCATCATGGACGAACAAACCTCCTACACAAATAAACGGACTTGGCGTGACCCACGATGCCGATAGTGCCATTGCCACGGCCGTACATCGGTCCATTTATCCGGCCGATGCAATTGTTACGTATTTCGATTTCAACCAAGAGTGGGTCAGGGAGGACTGCATTCATTGGCTGTGCAACAATGAAGACGAAATAATTTACATGGATGCATGTATGGCAAATCATAAATGTTGGGGCAATCATCCGACATATATGGAAGACGAATCTGGCAGGATAGTCGTGAACGAACAAAGTGCCAATTTGAATACGTGGGTTGGTCCGAAAAGAACAGAAGACTTTTACCGAAAGAGTCATCTCAGCACCGCGCTGCACATCCTGTCATACTATAACATAAACATCATGGAAAAGCTGAACGAAGAAGCCTTGGCTGTACTTGCCATGATCGACGGTGTGCACAAAACGTTTCTTGGCAATAACGATGAATGGAAAGAAAAAGATAAATATCTAATCGAGGAAATACTCGGGTTCCGAGATTTCACGTATTTGTTCAAACAATGGAACAAAATGAAATATTTCAACCGTTTGAATTTTAAATATATACTGTATGGAAAGATACGGATAAATCCCATACAGCACACTCTCGAAACCAACATCAGGCTGAATATGTTGGAGGAGCTTTTCGAGCCGATAGGTCTCAAATTTGAATTCCCATCCCAAAAGTTCCGTTTGGCCAAAACGTTCAGATTCAAACAAACTTATCCGAACAGCAATCAAATTCCAAAAAAGGACGTCATCTACAGTAATTGTTGGAACAAAAAGAAAACCATTTGGTATTCGACGTTGGAAATCGTCCACATCTGATGCGGACACAGTAAAAGACCCGCACCACATGGTGCGGGTCTTCCGTTCAGATACCCACGAGTTCTTTCCAGAAGTTGTATGCTCTAGATTTGTTCAGCGTAACCCTTTTGAAACTGTCGTCAGACTGCCTTTGGACGATGAAGGAGGCCGTTGAATACAACCACCGTTTTCCGTTCCTTACACTGTATTCCTCCACGGCAAGGATGATTTCATCGTCCGTAATCATAGCATGTTCCGGATAATCGACGATCCCAATGTCAGAAATCTTTTCCTTCAATTGAGCGACGAATCCGGTGGGTATCGAATCTGCGACTGCGAAGTATCTGGAAAGATAACTCGCAACGAATCCTGCTATTTTTCCGGCGATCTGTTTTTCTCCGGGGGTGTTGCGGAAGTAGTCGTACACGGCCTTTTTGTGGGCCAGCACATTTCCGAAAGCATCGAGCGAAGGGTAGGTGTTGATGGCATTGCGCGTTTCTGCAGCCGCCATGTTGTTGCAACACTTGCAGTGGTAATACTTTTTTTCACTCGACGTTTTCGTATGGTGCATAGGCTCCATTACCAACTTTTTCACGGCATCCAGAACGTCGTTCATCAGTTCCTCTTCCGTCTTCTTCCGGAAAGATACGACGACGTTCACATGCGGAATGGGAAAGAAATATTGGTCCATGTCGCCGACTGCGCCGTTTGTGATATTCACTTCAAGCTGACCCGTCTTGCCGATGTTGTATTCAGCTTTCTCCAAGTCTACCGCAATGGTCCCCATGTGTCTGCCGTCGCAAGATTGGACGCTTACAACTTGTTCCTTCCACTCTTTCACAACGTGCAGAACATTGTCCGCAGAAACTTTGGGCATACACAACACTCCTTATTACTTTTATTACATACTCTATATTTTGATTATACCATGGAAAAATCCGCCGTGCAACAATTGTATATAAAGTTACAGTGAAAGACCCGCATCATACGATGCGGGTCTTCCGTTTATTCCCCTGTGAGTTCCCTCCACAGATTGTAGATGCCGGCTTCGTTCATTGTTACTCTCTTGAACCTTCCGTCAGGTTGCTTCTGTGCCGCGAAGGAAGCGATCGTAGTGTCGGTTTCCATCACCAAGATGACTTCGTCATTCGTGAACATCGCATGTTCTGGATAATCGACAATCCCGATGTCGGAGAGATTCTTCTTCACTTTGTCGATCACTTCGTCAGGTATGAACTTGGCCACAGGGTAATGAATGGTAAGAAGGCTTGCAATGTATCCCGTGATCTTCCCGGCAATTTGCTTTTCATTCTGGGTTCCACGGAAATAATCGAAGACAGCCTTCTTGTGATAGAACGTATTTTGGATTTCATCTATTGGAGGGTAGGTATTCTGAGCGCTTTTCGTAATCGCTTGTTCCATGCGGTTGCAACAGCCGCAGTAGTAATACTTCTTGGCGCTCATCGTCTGTCTGCTTTGAAAGGGGAGCATAATTCGATCCCTCATGGTGGTGAGAACGCGGTCTAGAAGTTCCTCTTCGGTCTTGTTCGTAAAGGGGATGTTCGCAATCACCCGAGGGAGAAAGAAGGAGTAGTCTCCCATGTCGCCGGTCGCGCCGTCCATGACTTTGATAGCAAGTCGATTGTTCTTCACTTCGCACACAGCTTTGTCGAAGTCAATCGTCAAAGTTCCCATGGACACATCGATGGTTTGTTTCTTCCATCTTTGCACGACAGAAACAACATTGGCTTCATTCATCGCCATGACATCAACACTCCTTACCTTCATTACATTTTTATGTTTCAATTGTAGCATGGAAAAAACTATTCTGCAATAGTTGCAGTCTATCTCAAGTCACGCTCCGCTACATCGTCATCGATGTCCCTGTCCAAATCTGCATTATTTTCCGCATTTCGTCTTTTGGTATTCATGAGGTCGAGTGCCGTGTTCCGTATGGATTCTTTTTTGTCTTCTGGCATTTTTTCCTTTGCGAAGACGTCTTCCAAACATTGGACAATATCGGTTCCTTTGTCTATCAAGCTTTGTAAGATCGAAATTAATATCTCTGGATTGGTGGGGTCGAAGTGATATATCGCTTCAGCCAAAGCATCCCTATACATACCTACTTTCATCAGAGGATCTGCACCCTTTTCCAAGAGGTATTCTACCATTTCCAAATTGTTGTTCACCACAAATTGACCAAGCATGCCGGAGAAGTATTCCGTGCTTTCTACGTACAGGTCGGCATATTCGCACAACAATTTGGAAATTTCGACGTTGTCATCCATAGCAGCCATATCCAACGCAGTGTATCCATATTGATCCTTCTTGAACACATCGGGTTCTTTTTCCAAAAATACTTCTACGACATCTGCCCTATCGTTTAGAACAGCAAGCATGAGTGCAGTCCTGTCGTGAACGTCGATAAGCGTGTCTGGACCTATACCCTTTCTCATATACAGGTATAGTCGCAAGGCATCTCCTGAACAGATGGCATCGTAAAAGTCTGTATATTGTCTTCGTATTATAAGTGCCACATCAAGAACCTCCCTTCCCTACGCCGAATTTCTGTTTTAGACCATGTCGTTTGACATAGTCTCGAAGGAGGGCATACAAACCGAATTCCTGTACCGACTTTAACATGTCGAACACGTTTTGACCAGCATTGTTCTTGAGATATGGATTCGCCCCAAATCCGAGAAGAAGGGGTATATACGATCGGGAGTGGGTACCAAGGACGGTCAAGTGCAGGGGAGAATTGCCTTCATTGTTCTGCACATTGGGGTTTGCCTTCCTTTTGAGCACCTTGTGTACTACGTTTCTCGGCACCCCTGCATTTATCAAACGATGCAACAGAGTGTTGCCGTCTGCATCTTGTGCGTTGCAATCTACTTGTTCCAAAAATTCGTCCAGTACGTCAGTTCCCACGAAGTAGTCAGGATCTATGAGCATCTGAAATGCGGATTTGCCGAATGAGGATACTAAAAATAAGTTCGCACCGCGTTTCATAAGAACTTTGGCATGTTCCATCTTTTTATACATGATTGCACATTGGATAGCAAGCATGCCCATCCCATTCTCTACGTTGGGGTCAACACCGCATTCTAGAAGCTTTTCCAGGATGTCACATTCGGTGTGCAGGCGTACGGCCAAAGTCAAGCAGTTGTCGCCATACACGGTGTTTACATAGGGATCTGCACCGTTGTCGAGAAGAAGTTCGATAAGATTGGCATATCCCTTTTCTACAGCTATGTGGAGTGCTGTTTGACCAAGAACATTTTTGTAGTTCAAGTTTGCTCCGGCGTGTATGTATAATGCCACACGCAATGGTTCGTTTATGTTTACTGCCTCGAAAAAATCGTTTTGATCGAATGCCATGAGTCTTTCACCACTCTCATGCGTACCTCTTCAACACCAATTATAGCATATATCAAAGTTTTCGGACAAGACTGTAAAAACCGTTTGAAATTGACAGAAGCACCAAATTCTGGTACAATTGTTATAGGAGGAATGTATATGCACTGGAGAGATTGGCATTATGTAATATGGAATCTGAAAACCACGAGATGGGCAAAGGAAACAGGCAACATAAAGGAAATCATAGAAATTGGTGCTGTCAAACTTGGTCCCAAGCTTGAAGTATTGTCTACGTTTCACACCTATGTAAAGCCGCGTATACATCCGATTCTCAGCGACTACTGTATTAAGACCAACGGGGTAACGCAAGAACAAGTGGATTCGGCACCGACGTTCATTCAGGCATACAACCAATTCGTGCCGTGGGTAGGTGTGGGACGCGTCCGCATGATTTCTTGGGGAACGCGTGGCAAACAATACTTCTTCTACACCTGCCAGATGTATGGCAAACCGTTCAAATGGAAATACACGAACATCAACCTCAAAAATCACTTTACCAAGATAACGGGCATAGAAAACCCGACGTTGCAGAAAGCACTCGACCATTACAAAATACCGTATAATCCATACAAGAACGGTTCCCTTGATCTCGCGCATAACGTGGCGGAATTGCTCATTCACATGAGTGACGATCTCCCTTTTGTGAAAAAATAAGGAGACTCCTCCCATTGGGTTGACCGTACGTGGACGGATATGCTATAATAATAAATAGCAATCTATAACACGTATAAAACACCCAATTGGGAGGTTGTCTGATGGACAAAAACTTGCACGATGTGGCAAGGGATGTGTACATCAGGTGCTTATTGGCAGGTGGCATCATTTTTGCCACAGTTTCTGTCTTTTGGTTGGCACATACGCATCGCGTTGCCCATGCGTGGCAGGAATCTTTCGTGGAAATGGAAAAAACTTATAGCGAAAGAATAGAATACCTCAACACGGCATACGAGACGATGGAAGAAAAGTACGAAGGTGAATTGGCATCGAAACAGTACGAAATAGCAACAATGGAGTCCCAATTAGAGAGCCTTTACAAAAAGACGAATGAAGTACGAATTGCTTCAGTGTCAGATGAAAAAAAGGTCGTAGTAGAACAGCTTCCGGGTTCGCTCATCACAGTTGAAGCAACCGCATACACGGCAGACTGCAGCGGATGTTCTGGTATTACTTATACTGGAATAGATGTTCGGAACAAAACGCCGAAAATCATTGCCGTGGACCCCGACGTAATTCCGCTTGGGAAAAAAGTCGAACTTTTCGTGGACGGCAAGAGTTGGGGCGTATGGGAAACGCAAGACGTAGGAAGTGACATCAAGGGACTCCGCATTGACATTCTGATGGACAGCATCGACAAGGCTCTCGAATTTGGAAGACAGACCGTACAATTGAAAATTTTGGACTGAAATGTCGACACAATATGTACATCTATGGTAAAATGGTTGGTGGAAGTGCTCGATGCGCATTCCGTTCCCGTTTTTCCATCCATTCCAATCGCTGACCCGTGGCTACCATGCTGCGGGTCAATTTTGTTTTAACATTGAATCCCCGATTGTAGGTTATTTGCTAAACTGGCTTGCGCAGAACATTGCTCTCTTAACCAAATCAGACATTTCGACTGTCACCATATAATGGTTTCATTTGATTCAAAATTTTCGGTTTGCACCTTCGAATAGATGTAGACTATGAGATTCGCCCAATAGCACAATAGAATAAAAAATAAGGGCAGCCGTCTCTCTCGACGACTGCCCTTTTGTGTTTGTCTCTCCTCTTGTACGAACCTTTGCCCTTCTTGTTGGGCACCACACGCGTTACTCCGCCACGTGTACCTTGCGGCCAGAAGTTGCGAATCTTGATGCCTTTCACAGAATCACTCTCCTTACACGATATTTATTCTTCCATATCGTATCATGGCGCGTTGTATTATGTCAATCGTTGAATCATTGAAGTGAAAAATACAATTCTCTCATTGCCACGGCTTTCCTCCGCAACGGATCTTCTTCGTGTAGGAGGAAAATTCTGCCATTTACTGCTGTCGCCACGTACGAACCGTAAAAATAGCCAGTGATTTTGTTGCGCATGCGGAAAAAATACGCGGTGAAGTCTTCTTCCATTCTATACGATTCCACATCGTATACTTCGACTGATTCGGGTTCGGCGACGATTGTGTCGTTTTCGACCCTGAATTCTATTTCGCTTGGATGCACGAGATCTATGGGTTCAATGTTTTCCGGAACGTCTATCAATTTTGTGTAAAGTCCTTGGTACGGTTTTTCGTGCACTTCGAGCCGGTCCATACTGTAACGTACGGAAAGTTCCGATTCTTCATGTTTGTATTTGTGGACATATCCGAAATTCACAGCCTTATATTTGTCCGTTATCCACAAGGTACATTTCTCGTTTTTAGCGATACACCTGCGTATATAACATATCGGGTCCCTTTCATCATGCTGTATTAGACCCACTTCTTCGTCTGGAGTATACAGCTTGATGTTTTCGGCCAAAACTTTTCTTACTTTTTCGTTCTTGCGGGTGGTAAAGCGCCATCTACCTTCTTCTCGAATTGCGGTCATATTCTTCCAGAGAAGATCGTCCGAACCCAACTTGCAAAATCCGACTTCAATGTCGTGTTCATTTCCGAAATAACGTTCCAAAAAACGTCCCATGCGTATGGAAAACCAAACTGCGTCTGAACCGGGCTTGTAGTTGTCTGCACCTTGTTCGACTTCATGGAGAGGCACACCATTGTAGGACAGCCAATATTCTTTGTCCGGTTTAAATGAACCGTATGCCACGGATATGACGTCTTCGGAAATGGCCGAAGAAAATGGATCTATGAACAGTAGAGGCGTATCGGACAATCGCTTGACGATGTTGACGCACGTCTCTGCGTCGGAGGTTTTCAGAACGTTCTGCACGTGCAAAGGTAAATGTTCCCCGAAAAGTTGGGCGAAGAATCCTTTTGGGTGTATTTCGATCATCTTGTCGAACACAGGCAAAAAATTATCGGCAAATTCCACGCGAACACCGTAAAATTTGCCATCCACGCTCATGTCTATGGAACTTATGTATAAATCCTTGGTCAAATAGTTCAGTGGATTGTATTTGTAAATATTCATATACATGTCCATCACCCACATTGCTGAATTTACGAATTACATTGTCGGAAAGGACAACTCTATGATACAATGTCGGAAAAGGAGGAAATAATGATGGATAACGTAAAAAATCTGGGACTCGTTCTCTTGGATGCAAGAAGATTGAATAGACTCTGGAGATGGCCAGGACTTCACATCATGGGCGACATTCGACCCAGCGTTGCTGCACACAGCTTTACGGTGATGCAAACGGCACAGCTGCTTGGTAAGATCGAAGAAACGGAATTCGGCACCCGAATCGATTGGAAGTCGTTGTACGAAAAAGCCCTGAATCATGATTTCCTAGAAGCATACACGGGGGACATCAAGGGACCGGTGAAGAACCATGACCCCGAAGTAAAACGGCGCATCGAAGAATTGGAAAACATATTTGCCCACCACTATTTGTACAAACGTCTTTCCCCCACGTACGCTTCGATATACAAAGAAGTGTTCACCAACGGGAAAGACGATACTATCGAAGGTCAGATTCTGAAAGCTTCTGACATCATCGATCTGATCATAGAATCTCTGTGCGAGATCATAGCAGGCAACCCGACTAAGGAATTTCTCGATGCCTACGTGGACGGACTTGTAAAGTTGAAGAAAATCCCGCTGAAAAGCGTAAACGTCTTTCTCACTGTAACCATCTACGAACTTCTCGATGCTTCGACCGTACCGTTCGGCATCAGAGAAATGACCAAGCAACTTCTCGACAACGACAGCAACGACGACTGATCAAAAATGCATCAAAAAGAAAGTGGACAGCCGAAAGGCTGTCCAAATAATTTTGCAAAGGAGGAATCGCATCACATTCGTTACAGAACCTTTGGTTTCATTGTACAGCGACAGGTAATGCGTGTCAATAATTGCACGAGGTCACTTGTGCTGCACGATGCGGATGCTGTTGAACGGGAAGAACACGACATCCGAACGACCGACGATTTCGGAAATCGGAATGGGACCCATCGAACGGCTATCCCGACTGTGTGATCTGTTGTCTCCCATGACAAACACGTGACCGTCCGGAACCGTGATTTCTTCCTGATCGATCCTGTTGTACGGCATACCCGCTTCGTGTGCCACTCGTACTGCTTCTTCCAAGTAAGGTTCGACAATCTTTTCTCCGTTTACATACACATTGTCTCCTTCCACGCGAATCGTATCTCCGGGAAGGGCAATGACCCTTTTGACGTAATCCGACTTCGTGTTGGCGTGCAGAATGACTACTTCTCCCCGCTTGGGTTCGCGGATATGATAAATCAGCTTGTTGACGATCATCCGATCGCCATCATGGAAATTGGGTTCCATAGACAAACCGTTTACTACATAGGTGCTGAACACAAAGCTGCGCAGAATATATATAACAACGAGGGAAATGGCAATAGCCCAAATCCACTCGCGCAATTCCTTCTTTTGCTTTTCATTCATAGTTCTCACCTCCTGGGTAGGATTATTTCCTACAATTATTGTAACACACATGCGTCATGTGTGTCAATATCCTTTCAGAAAAATATATCGGACGTTATTGCAGACCACATTTCCTGAGAGCAGCGCAGATCCTGTCTGGACTGAACGGCTTTACGACATAATCCTTGGCACCCATGCTGTAGGCTTCCGAAATATAGAATGTTTGACCCATGGCACTGCAAATGATGACGTTGGGACTTTGGTCCATCGATACAATTTCTTTGAGACATTCCAGACCATTGATGTCAGGAAGCGTAATGTCCAAAAATACCGCATTGGGGTGCACAGTCTTGTACAAGGCTATTGCTTGTTCACCGTTCGCAGCTTCTACGAAAGAATCGTATCCCAACTGTTGCAAAGTTAACTTGATAACATTTCTCATGAATTGGGAATCGTCGACGATCATGATCGTATTCGTGTTCGTTTGCATGGGTGTACACCATCCGCTGTCAGAATATGTATTTGTCCTATATGTGTCTTGATAGAAAGGAATTTTCAATGGTATAATAATGTTAGAACCATCAAAAAGGAGTGATTGGCATGATTAAAACGTGCGAAGTCAAACGTGTGGACCAAACGGCACGGGAAATGGTTGCTATGAAGGTAGCCGAAAAGATCGTAGGTTCCGTCAATTGCAAGCACGGTCTGTTTTACGTAGACAATATACTGAAATACATGGTGCAAAACAATATCTCCATCCAATATTAACATGGCCGCACGAAAAACGTCAATACAGTACAATTATTGCAAATGACATATTCCGCACGCTACAATCTTATGTGAAAACATATGGATTGGAGGTGTGCGGGATGAAGGAAATAGTCCTCGATTTTGAACAACTTGTCAGTGTACATGACGAAGAAGTTTCACCCATCGTCGAACAGATAATCGAAAACAGGAATCGTGGCGACAGCTTTGACCCACAGTTGGAAGAAGATCTGATCAAATGCCTGGAAGAAATGCTGGAAAAGCGCATTCTCCAATGGGAGACAGGAATGCAGGAAGAAATCGATTTGGACAACATCGACCTTGAGGAAGTTCTCACATACAATATCCCGAAAGAGTTGGCTGACGATCTCGATTCGTTGGCTATGGAACAAATCGATTTGGAAGAATACATGATCAAAAAGGATTCCGACATTTGGGCGAAGTTGGAAGCGCTTGATACACCGCAAGTACAAGACGTTCACGAAAAGATACTTACCATATCTATCAACGAAAACGACATCGATTTTGAACCAGAACTCAAAATGGCTATGTGAAGGGAACTTCAAAAGAAGTTCCCTTCATTTATGCATTATTGGAAACGTGTACGACGGACATAACGATACATATTATGTTCAATTATTGCAATACGTATGCTGTATATGCTAAAATATTTGTAAGAAATATGTAAGGAGTGTGATGTGCAGAGGTAGGGTAACGAGCGTCTGGAAAGTAGTTGGTGTCGGATATTAGAAAAATTAAAACTAAGGAGTGTCAAGAAGTGAAAAAGTTCTTTCTGTCCGTTATGTTTGCAGTAGGCTTCATCATCTTCCTGGGAGAAGAGGTGGAAGCCGCAGAAGTAGAAGCAGAAGCTGCAGCAGAAGCAGAAGTAACGGATGAAAACGTCCAAATTCTGTTCGGCGTCATTGACAAAATCAAAGAGATGGATGCCGAAACGGAATCCGTTGCCGACTACGATGAGGAATTCCTTAGCGCTTATCTCAAATGGCATCAAAGCTTGCAACAACCGTTTATTACGGTTGGGGAATTCCGTACGCTGATCGGGATCGAATCTGACGACGATGCAACAACGGAATCCGACGACGAAATTCTCACAAAGAAGTACGTAGCAGAATTGTTACAGAAATACTTTCCCGATCTGAATCCAAATATATATTTTTATGGCATGGACGTGTCCGACACTGACAACGTGTTTCATTTGATCTACCTGGAAGGCGTCATCCGCGGCATCATTTGTACACATTACATAGAGGAGGACGCCGTGACCTACTACGAAGCACGGCTCATCGCCTACGCCTTCCAAATGCTGAATTCGGCATCCGTCTGAATGCCGAAACGGAAAAGGTGACTCCAATGACGGAGTCACCTTTTTATTTTTGCAAGGCTATGTTGAACTTGCCCAGCTTGTACAATCTGTATAGTTCCATGATGTGTTCTTTCAGCCAGTCTATATTTACGCCGTGCACGTACTTGTGCAACCTCAGATCATACACTGCCGTGGCGAGTTCTTTGTCAACCAACGGAAGGGGCAAAGCATCGTGCCGTTTCATGGTGTATACGGATATGCTGATTTGCCTTTTGGAAACGCCGATTGCCACGCGAAAGTCGTCTATGTCTGATTCGATTTGTTTGCGCTTTTCTCTTACAAGCTTCATGATTGCTTCGCGGACACATCCGTCCACATTTGCATCCTTCAAAACCGAAACACCTCCCAAGTCAGCTTGCATTTGCATCGGAGGGCAGGCTTTGCGCGTATTCGAGCAGTTGACTTTCGAAGTAGTTGATACCGCTAGCATACAGGAATTTGACTCTTTCAATGGGCACCGACGATTTCAACTTTTCAAGCATAGTATGTGATGTGAAAGTTGCAAGATAGAAGATTACGTCGGCTCGAACTGCCGGTCCTTCCACACCGGCAACGCTGGAACCGTCCGGAGAAGATGAATAGAATTCAAAACTGCCGCCGTATCTCTCCACGATGTTTTGGTACTCACTTTTCCTCCTAGGATGCCCAATGACAAGAACGTTTGTACCCTTCAGAGGTTTGTATTCCTCTGTAGTTGAATTGCCAGCGGATGCACGGAGTACGCGTATTTCGTTTTTCAGTCTACAGGTTTCTTCCGTGTGCTGTTCCGTCAACTTCTTCATTTCATCTTCATAGAACTTCTTTTGTTCCTCCAACTGCGTTTCCAATCGCTGTATTTCGGCTACTGCATCTTCAAGCTGTTTTTGAAGTTGCACGTTCAGTTCGTGGATTTTGCTTTTCAGTTCTTTTTCTTTCAGGCTTTTCTGATGCAGTTCGGTCTTCAGGCTTGCCTGTTGCTTTTCTCGTCTTTTGATTTCGTTCCGCAACTTTTCCTGTTCTTTGAGCATGTCCTCCAAATTCATATGATGACTGTTTTGGTTGGAATCGTTCAACGTCGCCCACTCGTATACCATGAAGGCTTGGATGGTCATCTGCTCGAAAGATCGCCATGTATCTGCTTTGAACATTCGAACGACATACGATGCATACTTGGTATTGCCAAGTATCATGGACAACATATACAGACCGGTGAGATTTCGATCTACGTCGGCATTTGGGTCACGGTTTTGGAGAAATTCCTTTACGCATTTCTCAAAGTCGGGATAATTCAGGCTGTCGTCTTTCAGAAAAGGGATTGCCATGTACATGTTGTGATCCATCATGCGACTCAGGTTTTCTCTGACGCGTGCATTGTTGTGGAACTTCGTCACAACACGTTCAATGATGTGTTGTTTTCCCTTTTTGCGAGCCTTTGGGGGGATGGTGATGCCGACCATACTACACATCTGGAGCACGGAATTCTGGTCGAGTGAATGGAGTATCTGTATGAGATAGTCATACCTGTACAATTTTCCAAGGTCGGGTTCCATGTGAATGATGGATGCCACGAGGCGCTTCATCCGCCTTCTGTGTTCCCTGACACCGAGCCTCCACTTGTTTTTGAATATGGGATACACGATGTCGTTGAGAGCGTCGATGTCAGAAGCCTTCCGCATTTGTTCCACCAATGACTTGTCCAGATATGGACCATACAAATCTGCAACCCTGTTTGCCAATATGCATACCTCCCGTGTCGTCGTTGTGCGTATGGTTTCTCATTAAAATTATACTACAATTGGACAAATTCCATCAATGGGATAATCGTTCGGTAGGTTCGTTGAAAGGAAAACAAAGAGGTTTGTGTGGAGATTGTGGAGAGGGGTTATCCCAAATACAGATGAACGCACATCCGATTCCATTGGAACCTATGTGCGTTCATCCGATGAGGTGGATGATTTTTTCCACGCCGGTGATCGGGTTGCGCCAGATGACGTCGATACCGCCAATGAACAGGCTCGCGAACGCCAGCGCGCTCGTGACCACCAAGGCTTTGTGCAGAATCTTTTTCATTGCGATCACCCCTTTTGTTGCAGTTTTGTGTTTATGTTGTACTGTCCTTACATTACCAATATAACACACGAAATTAATTTTTGTCAATATATCTATGTGTTTGTTTGTAAATGAATTGCCACGCAATATGACATGTATTTATATGAATTTTGGGTGTGGTGCTGCAATAACAGCCCACACCCTATGTGCATCATTCCGCCGCGACTTTCCTTTTTTCTTGCACCAGTCTGTCGCTCCGCTTTTTAAGCCAGACTCTCAATTCGTCCAGGTCATACCGAACACAATTTCTGCCCATTTTGATGTAGGGCATTCCTTCTTTTCGTATTTTGTAGAATGTTACGAGACTTACGCCCATCCAGTTTGCGGCGGTCTTGGCATCTACCAGCCTATTGTCCACTTGATCTACCTCCTCCTTTGTACGACTGGTTCATTTATCTTTCAACATAGATTTCATACTGTTCAGCATGGACTTTAGAGAGTCCTTGTCCCAAAGTTCGACACCAACTTTTTCTGCTACTTCGCGGGCGGATTTGGTGAAGGTAGAATTGGTTATTACAATGGCTTTGTCGCAATCATAAAAGTGTTTGGCCGTGAACACCTGTTGTATAGCACTGTTGCTAACGCTATTTTTATATCTCTTCGCTTGAATGACTATTTTCTCGTTTCCGTGCCTTACTATGAGATCCGCACCCTGGTCGTTGATGTCAGTCCTATGCACCTCGTACCCCAAGGCGTCATATAAGTCTCGCAAAAAAGACTCGAATTCAAGTCCTCCCATTTTCGGAATTTTATCCACTTGGGAGAGCACTTTTTCCACTTTGGACAACCTGTATTGTTTATCAAATTTATCCGAACTTTCTGACTGTGCTTGTATCGTTTTTCCTTCCAGTTCTTCGTCCGGTATCACTTCATCCTCTTCTACGTAATCTTCCTCATCGTCACCGTAGTCCACTATGGCATATGCTTCGTCTGATTCATCGCCGTCAAATAGAAAATCATCGTGAACGAAAATGCCGTTATCTGCAGATGCTAGTGGTTCATTGGTACTTATGAGAGTCCTGTACGGTGTTTCTTTATTCTTTTTGGGAGAAAACAAGTTTTTGTAGGCTTTCGATTGGATAAAATACACAATTCCGATGATCACGTAGACGATGACGGCGCCGACGATCAGGGGGAGGATGTCTATACCCGAAAATACGAATGCTATGAACAGAAATGCCATCAGCCAGTTCGTATACCTTATCACATTTTTTGTCATGAATGCCTCCCCCTATCAAAACGATGGGATGACGAAATCTCCCTTCACGGTGTCTACGAGAGCCGGTCTGTATACGGCTGCTACAGGCAGGTTGAAAGAATAAATTTTACCGCGAATCATGAATTGTTGTGGGACTTCTATCCTGGCAAAAATAAAGGGAGGCTTGAAGTTTTTGCCACGAATGATTTCTATCTTATCCAACACGGGATCGTCCAGAGAATTTACGACCACGAAGTCAGTAACGATGATGCCGTACGGAAAGTTTTTGTTGCCCGAATTTGGGGGCATGAGAACACCCACGCAGTTTGGTCCGACCTCTTGTACATCGAATATGCGTGCAACGCTTACGCCGTCTTCAAAGGTAGTGCAGAAAGATCTCAAGGCTTTGTCCGGCGGAATGTGTACATTATTGACAAGCTGACCGTTGACATAATTCGGAATAATTTCTGTGACGTGAACGGCATCAGACAAGGAATGAAATAGGAAAACTTGGGCCCGTTGTTTGATGGAATCCACGCGGTTCAAGATGACGAGCATAGCCATAATCATGACGATGGATGCTATGATGAATACCGTGAAGATGTATATGGCAACTCCAGATCCACGTTCGTTTATGTTTTCCCGAATCATGTCACAACACCGTCCATTATTGCCACAGGAAGTCCGTTCCGCCAGGCGTATTGTTTGTCGGAGGATTCCACATAGTACAGGGAGGATCTTGAACAGCTGCATTCAGTCCACCGCTGGTATTCATGTAGCATTGGTTTGGAACCGCACCGTCTACGAATTGGCTAATAGCCGTGGAACCCACGCGCATCTTATACAGGTTCGTGTCCCCGAGAATGGTTACGGTGAAGGTATATTCCATAACCACGTGGATGGATTCGCCGTATCTGAGAGGACTAGCGCTGAGCGATGCGCCGGAGGGGGTGGTTGCATATATGACCACTTTATCCATGTTAAAGCCGCGTCGTTCCAGGAAACTGCGAACCGAGTCATGCGTAACCTTGGTGTATCCTCCGTAGGTCTTCAGGTCGTCTACAACCATATCCATGGTACGGTGCATAGAATTGTATTTGCTGACCACGTTGGCGAGATAGAATGCCACAGTGAGGAACAGTATGAGTATGGACAGGCATATGGTCGTAGCGATGTATGTGTCTATGCCGCCTTTTTCATTTCTCATGCCTTGTAGTGCACGTCGTATGTGCAAATGCATCTGCCATCCCCCTTCGCACATATGAGACATACATAATGAGCTCCCATGGCTGGGAGCCCATGTTGAACGTATTAGCAAGGATTGGTTCCGCTGCCGCCAGAGGTGCTGTTGATCGTGTCTTGCGTGCAATCGATGATGTTTTCAACGTTGGTTCGGAACCAGTCGCCGATGACGTTTCTGCCACGGAACAGGAAGTTCCAAATGGCCCATCCGATGACAAGCACGATGGCGATGATAACGATGATCGTGATGTAGTTCTCGATGCCGCCTTTTTGAGACGCCAGTGCAAGCCGGGTCTGCATTGCGCGTTCTGCCAGCTTTTCCTTTGCATTCTGTGCGAACAGGTAAGCTTTCGCACACATCCTGTTGATGAGATGCATTTATGATCTCCTCCCTTTGTTTTCGAATAGAATATTGAAATTCGTCCACGGTTCAATTTGCCGTGAACGAAATTTCACTGAATTGACCGATAATCCAATTGATGAGCGGGATTCCCACCAACAACAACATGCCTATGACGCCGAGAATCGGCAACACAACCATGAATAGCTTGTAGCGGGAAGTTTGAATATTCGTCTGCATTTTCCGAAGTTCCATTAGCGATTCAGAGACGTTTTCGAACAGATCAGCGGAAGTCTGAATTTCCCAAGAAGATTTGAGTCTCTGTATAATGTTGTCAACATGAAAATCGTCAATGCGTTCGCTGAATCTGTCGAGTGCTCCTTTGTAATCTTTGCTGATTTCGATGTCGGCATTGAGCTTTTGGAGTTCCATGGACAGTTCCGGCCCGACAACTTCCGCCACGTCGATTAGTGCTCTTTTGACGTTGTATCCGACGGAAAAGTACACCACGAGGTAGTCTACCATGGTCGGGATGTCAGCAACTATCGCATCCCTCCAGTTGTTGTACTTGGAACGTAAAAGCATAGAAGGGAAAATCCATCCGACCAACAAACCGATCGGTATGGGAATTGGTCCGAATGCCATGTACAAAATGAGCGGGAACAGAATCATGAAGCCGATGCGTTGCAGTGCGAACTTGTGACGGTTTTCTCCAAGTATTTCCAAACATCTTTTGTCCTTGGTGTCCATCTGGTATGCCAACCAGTTTACCGGCTTCATAACCCATTCTTTCAACGTTTGTTGTGCCTTTTCACCCAGGATGGATTCCCCTGGCATGTCCGTATTCTTTGGAATGAAAAGGTATATCGAATACCCCAGAGATGCTGTAAATCCTGCAAATAATAATAGTTGTATCAATGCGCTGCCACCACCTCAGGTCGGCAATTTATTGGACTTATATCAGAATTATAACACGGCAAAGTGGTATGCGCAATACTTGCATACAGAATGTCAATTTACAGAACGCGTCGACAATTTGTATCCAAGATACGAAGCCACAATCAGGAAGGCGATCGCAGCGGTAGCCACCTTGCCGGGGAACCAATGGATCATTGAATTGTACACAATCTGCGACGAATTGCAGGCAATAAAGTAGATGATCGGAAGCCCGAATACGACCCCGGAAACGAACATGGTGTATTCGGACAGTTGCGCCCTGCGGTCTTGTTCCAAGCTTTCTTGCTGTTCGATAAGCTTGTGCAACCGTCGGAAGGCGTCAGCAGCCGCAGACGTTCCCTGCACCTGCGCCATGTTGACGATTCTGGCGTAGGTCAAAAGTTCTGTGTGACCCGTCTTGTTGGCAAGTTCTATGAATCCCCGTTCCAGAGGTCGCCCGAGCCTGTAGGCGCCGAGGATTTTTTGCAATTCGGAACGAAGCGGGTCGTCTACGACCCGTGCCATGCTCTCTATGGTCTTGAGCATGGAACCCGAGGCCAAAATGGTCTGTGCAGTGCTACTTACAAGCAACCCGATCTGTACATCCATTTTCTTGTCATAGGATTTGTTGATCATGTTGAGTACAAATATGGGGAATCTGTATCCAAACAGAGACATCAGAAGTCCTGCCACGACATTCTTGGTATAGTTTCCCACCACAAATGCTACTACAACTGCACAGACGACGCAGAAGACGTGGAACACCCAAGGGTAGATATTAATGCCAGCCCGTTGTAGTTTGGATGCTATGTTATCTGGCTTTGTCGATTCCGAAATGGATTGTTCCAAGTGCAGTTTCTGCCGTTCATTGAACTTTTCGAACCAGGACTGAATCCTTTGGGTATCCGGAACTATGAGGAAAATACCTGTTCCAAGCGCGGCGGTGAATGCCGCAAACAACACCCACGTCAAAGGTTCCACGTTGAACATTTCGTTCCCTCCTCTCAATCCATTATGACAGAACCGAATTTGGGCGGAATGTCCACACCAAATTCAAAGTAACGGGTCAGCTTTTCCGGAGACAAATGTGCCTTGTATTTGTGTTCGCCGACGATTTTGACGATTTTTCCCTTATCGTCTCTCACGATTTCGCGTTGCTCGAATCTGAATATGTCGCGGAACGGAGGTACGCCAAGACGTTCTGCTTCATCCAATGGCAAAAGTTCCGTTACACGCGTGATCTTTCTTGTGCCATCGGGAAGTCTGCGACATTGTACTACAATGTCGATGGAATCGTGAATCATTTGGCGCATGATGGTTTCCGAAATACCAAGCTGTGCACGGGACATCATGATGACGAGACGTGTCACTACCTGCTTTGCGGAACCTGCGTGCATGGTGGTGATACCGCCCCGCTGACCAGATTGGAAAGCTTCGATGAGGTCGCCACCTTCCTTGCCCCGCACTTCCCCGATAATCAGCCTGTCCGGGGACATCCGCAAAGTGTCCACGAACAAGTCATGAATGCCAATACTCCGGCTTTGGTCCGGCCTTTTTACAGCTTCAAGCGGAACGTAGTGGTAGTTCAGCAAGTTAAGTTCCTGCGTGTCTTCCAAGGAAATGATACGTTCATAAGGGTCGAAGAAGTTGGACATCGCTCTCACGAACGTCGTTTTCCCCGAGTTGGTTTCGCCATACAATATAATGTTTGCCCTTCCCTGTACGCACATTTTGAAGAATTCTACCATGTCGAGGCTGAGTGATTCTACAGCCACGAGTTCCTTTATGCCGATCGGACGCGTTGCTCCCGGAGGCTTCCGCATCGTAATGATCGTATCTCCATTGGCGGAAGCGGGAGGAATGATGGCGTGAACGCGCGTGCCGTTGTCGAGTTTCGCGTCGCATCGCGGGTTCTCGTTGTTGAGTTCGCGTCCAATCTTGTTTACGATGGAGATAGCCAGGTCCTTTACTTCTTCTTTGGAACGGAATTTGATGTCTGTGAGACGCTGTTTGCCGTTTACGATGCAGAATACTTTGTCCTTGCCTACCACCAATATTTCAGTGGTATCGGGGTCGTCCATGAGCGGTTGGAGTCTGCCGATTCCTGCCACTTGTGCCGAAAGGAGGTATTCGAGTATGTCGCGTTTTTCCTTGTCAAGCTTTTTGGCCTCACTTTTGGCATCGACAGTTTCACGGATGACGTTGCGTACTTTATTTACATGTTCCGGATTGGAACTAGATGTGGAGAACAGATCCGAATACTTGGCTACAAGTTCCGCAGTAATGGAATCGAGAAGTTCGGGTTCCGCCTCCCAGGTGATTCCCATCTTTTCTTTGACCCTGTAGATGGACGATTCGTCCACCTTCGTAAGCTCCGCCATGTCCCGCACTATTTTTTCCACTTCTTTGGCATCGTAGGAACACGTATGTTCGGAAAGGTCGATGATGGGATCCATGAAAGAATCCGGAACGGCAGGGAAGTTCATGACGTTGACGGATGTTGGAACGCCGACACCAATTTGCACTCCTGCCGAAGTTCCTGCCGGAGACGCCGTTGCAACAACTGCACCCGAACGGACGAAATTCGTGATCTGTTGTTGCAAAGCAACCACATGCTGTTGAAGCATGTGAATCATGTGGGTTTGGTCCCGATACCGCAGGCGTATATGATCATCCAACGCCTTCCGTATTGTCGTACCCACATTGGCAGACATCTGTTCGACTGCATCGAACAGTTTATTTATGCAGTCTTCCGTTGTCTGGACCATTCTGTCTGTCATTTCCTGCAGACGTTCCTGCATGTGTTCCGCACTTTTGTCATGTGCGTTCTGCAACGATTCCAAAGACTTTTCTACAGACTTCGTGGTTTCGTGCAGGTATTCCAATGCGACTTTCTGCATTTCCTGCACAGAAGTCTGTACAGTAATCGCCATCTGCTTGTTGGATTCGTCTGCACTTTCAACTATGGAAGTGGTATACTGCGAAAGTTTTTCGACATTTTCAATTAGAGCCTTGGAACTTTCAGATAGAGCCTTGGAATTCTCAGATAGTTGTTGGGCGACATCGGCATTAGATTGGGAAACGGCGGTTACATATTCGTCCACCTTTTTCGTCAATTGTTCCAATGTCTTTGCCGCATTTTTGTTCAGTTCTACGTGGCCCTTCTTCGATGCTTCATTCAGTTCATGTATGGATGCATGTGTATTGGCAGCAAGTTGTGCGAGAATGTCTTTCGTTGTATTGAGAAGTTCACGTGACCCGTCTTGAGTGGCTTCAGCCATAGCATCGGCAAGATGTTGTGTGTACTGTATAATGTTGTCGATGGTGGCGTTGGCTTTTTCGATCGTCTTGGCAAAGTTGTCGAGTACAGCAATGTATTTGGAATCGTCTATTTGCAACTGTCCTACTACATGATGCAGTTTGGCTGATTCGTCTTCTTTTTGTTCCTTCATGAGAACCGTCTTTGCTTTCGACCTTGAAATGGGTACCGGATCTTCCTCTTCATCTGCTTCATGCATCGGTTCCGTCGGTTCCTCTTCTTGAATTAACCGTGCGGACGGTTTGTGTGTCGCAGTAGGACTCGGTGGCGGAACTGTTATTGTCTTCGGTTTTTCTTTCGGCTGTTCAATGGAACCCTTTTGTACCGTTGGTTTGCTGATGTTTACTTTTACTCGTCCAACGGATTCCTGGGGTTCCGATCGGGACGTTCCGCCCCTGTTTATTCCGATGGGCACGGTCACGCGAGGAGACGACGGCTGATTTTGCATGGGATCCACGTAGTCTTCTTTCCTCTGCAGAATTTTTGCTGTCGGCTTGAATCCGTGACCGGGCGTGGACAACGAAGGAGCATTTCTTTGTTGAGCAGATCTGGGGGATGTTTGCGACATATGTTCGAGTCTGTCAAATATGTTTTCGCTTTTTTGTTGCGACATTGGTTCACCATCCCGAACTTCGTCTGGTTCCATGTTCTGTTCTTCGTCATACGGTTCTTCATCACCATAGACTTCCGATGCGTCATTTTCGTGATGTTCCCCAGTTTCTTCCCACGGTTCATCAAACTGTATATCTTCGATTTCCGATTCTACAGGGAGAGGAATGTGAGACGACTCTTCTTCGATAATGGGTTGTGTCTTCTTTATATAGTTGTCCGAAGAGGATGCTATCTTTTTCAGGTCGTTGCGTTTTACACCGTGGAGTCTCTTCAAGCGTTACACCCCCTAGGACTGTCGTTCATTTGAATATTTTGCCTATTTTCCCGAACATGCCAGATTTTGTTTCCAGCGTGCGACCTACAGCGTTGAACACGAGCTTCGACCATGCGTCGGAAGCATCCGGTTCGATGAGACAATACGGCTTGCCGTGGTTTACGGCTTGCAGATGTCCCGATCTGTCCGACGGAATGACGGCCGCAGCTTTCATGTGCAGATAGTTCTCGATTCTGCTCTGACTCATGTCGCTCTTTTCCACAAAATTGTTGATAATAAGTCTGAATTTGTTTCTCGGCAGATTCATGACTTCTTCCGCAAAGATCAGTTCGTTATAAATGTCTTCGAGGAATATTCTGTTTTGATCCACGATCAAGTAGATGATGTCCGACTGCATGAGTACAGTGGCAGTTGCTGCTTCGTCGATGATGTTGCACGTATCCACGAAGATGAGGTTGTAGTCCATGCGACGTGCCACGATGTTCAGTATTTGGTTTACTTGAGCAGGTTCGATGGAAAGGTCGAAGCGTGCCCTCTCCATTCCGATAGGTATAACGTCCACACCATATTTCTGCGTAATGAGCGCTTGAATCGTCATTTCGTCTATGCCGTCATCCACGGCCTGTTCCAGTCCCACAGTCTTCCGCGGCAGACCGAAGTATGCGCCCAAGTCGCGGCGGAGTACGTTCATGTCGATGGCAACCGTCCGCAGTCCGAAATTCGCCGCCTGCGTTGCCATATTGCACAGTACAGTAGTCTTGCCTATGGATTTTGGAGAATAAAAAGCTATGACTTTTGCGTTGATGAATTGGGGCATAGACGATTGGACGTTCGGTGCAACAGGCGGAACAGGTGTAGAAAATGGCGGTTGGAATACAGTCGGTTTGGAAGGCATGGGTTCCGGTTGCGACGTAGAAGTGTGCGAAGGCGTCTTTTCGTCGGTGCCGCCGAACTGCACGATGTTCTTTGTACGCTTTACGATGTCACTGAGCCTGTTTTTCGGCTGTTTGTCTTGCACATTTGCGACAGGAGATTTGTCGGAAGCCGGCGAACCGAGTTCAAAGTCGTCGCGTACGGTCGTCTTGGCGTCCATGCCACCGATTATGCCATGTATCCTGGATCCCATCGATGGTGCAGACGTCGGTTTTGCAGACGGTTTGTTTGGAGTGTCGGGTTCCGCTTCCGTCGCCTGTGTAGGTTTCGTACGTCCTACATCCTTCAGTTGTTCGACATTTTGGGTTTGGTCCAGACGTTCTACAGGCTTTGGTTGAGATTCGAAAGGCTTCGTTTTGCCGAACACTTCGACGGGTTCTTCGGATGGAGGTATGACATCGGAAACCTGCTGTTCCTGCGGCTTGTTGTCTGGTATTAGCTTCGGCTTGATCTTTTCAAACAGGCTGGACTTCTTCGGCGGTGCAGGTTCTTCCTTTTCTTCTTGCTGTTTCGAAGATTCAGGAGAAAACACATAGTTCGGGTCTTTGTGCGATTCCGCTTCCTTTCTGGAAATCGGATTGTCCAACGCATTCTTGATGGTGGACATGGAAATCTTGCTGTACACAATATCCGTTGTGATGTCGAAGTGGAGACAGAAATGCAAGATTTCCTGGGCAGATACGGCTTGTTCCGGCGTTTTCGTCCACAGGAGTACGATTACCCGGACGTGCGAATACGATCTTTTGCACTTTTCGAGCACAGTCTTGATGCTTTCCGTGTCTTCGAATCTGTTGGAAATGAATAGGATGTCAGGAGAATTGTTTTCGAGACTCGGAATAACATCTTTGGGGTCCTGCAGTATATCCACGACATCGAGTTCTTCCCAGATGGGGACTTTGGCAAGACCACCTTCCCTGTTTATGCCCTGTATCCATTTCTCCAAATCTGGCATGTTGATAGCTAGGACGCACGTCTTTTTATTCAATTGTATACACCACCCTTTTAATCGAACGATACGTCGTCTTCGTCATCTGCAGATGCTACACCGCCAGACGGTACGGATACTGCAGACTTCGGTTTATTGCAGTGATCGTCAAATTGGACGTCAAAGCTTTCTTCGGCAAGTTTTTCGAACGGTTGATCAGAATGGCTCTGTTCCGCAGGATAGTCTTCTGTTTCCGCATACAAAATGGATGTAGTTTCTGATGTGTATCCCGACTCGTGGAAAGCATTGGTTCCAATAAATTCCACGCCACCGTTTTCCACTATACAGTCTATGATGTGGTTCATGAGCACCAGATCAGTTACTACATTTTCTATTATACTACAGTTATATTCATCTTGCAATACTTTTATATGCGCCTTATCTTTCTTGGTCTTTATCTGCCCGACACACAAGATGTATCTGCGTTGGCTGAATTGGCTGGTGATGAGGTTGTACATGTCTGCAATAGACAAAATGCTGGTACTTAGAATGATCGCAATCGGATCGGTTTCCGACAAATACTTGTCGAGGTATCTGATATCGTCCACGAATATAGGATGCAACCGTATGTTTGCACATCTGTCGGACTGTAGGAAGTGTCTGATGTTGACATCATTGGTACAATCGATAACCGTCTTGAAGGCCACTCGTATCTCCATCCTTTCGCACGTCCATGTCTACCACGCGCCAGATACCTTCGTCGGAATCATATGAAACGTACACGGAAAATATGGAATATGTTGCTGCGTGATCGTCTTCTGTATAGTCTCCGAGAATAGCGGAAACAATCACAGTTTGTTCCAACCTCACAACGTCGACAAATACGTTGGCTATGGTTTTTACTTCCAACGAAGGAAACATGGGATCGGTCAGATCTTCCGCAAGATAGGGATCGATGTTTGCGGACATGGCATCCCAGATTTCTTGTCTTTCTTCTTCAGACGTACCATCACGCATGGTGAAGAACAATCGTACAAATTTGGAAGCCACTTGGAAGGGATCTTGCACATTTTCGTCCAAAAATATTTCTGAACCAGACCACGATACTTCTCTCAAATGCTGTATTCCGTCCGTTTCAACGATGTATCTTATAGTTCCTTCGCCTATCTTTGTAGCATCCGATTTAGCTACAATGTAGTAGTTTCCATCCCACAGTTCTTCATCATACACGACGTCGTTATAGCTAGAGATTCGCAATTTTTCGACGATTTCGTTTTTCCTTTTTTCCTCCAGCTGCTTTTGTAGATCCTCTTCCGATACTGCGGTATTCGACTGACTATCGTAGATGTATTCCACCGATTGATCTGTCTTTGAATCTTTGTTTTCATTTGGTGGCTTGTTCATATAATAATAAATTTGGTTGATGATAAACATCACCACGAGAAAAGCCGCCACAGCAATTGCCTTTATTTTGTCTGGAATTCCGGAAGGGGCTTTTTGATCAGACATATGCCTACCTCCTAATTACAATATTGCAACATGCGGATGTCCATCTGCGAAATGAAGTCAGTCCAATTGCTTGCATTGCCGCTTATAGGCGAAGATGTAGCTTTATACACGCATACCGGATTTATCGGTATGGTTGCAGAATCCCGCTTTGGCGAATTCAATCGAATTTCAAAGTGCAGATGGACGCCGGTGGAACGTCCCGTCGAACCCATGGTGCCGAGTATGGTTCCCTGATGTACGATTTCTCCGGTACGTACCTTGAGGCTTCCGTCTGCCATGTGCGCATAGAGGGAATACACATGATTTCCGTGATCGATGGCAACCACATTCCCAAGTCCTCCGTAACCGGAACCGCTTATACCTTCACCTGCGAATACTACGCGACCATTGGCAATAGCCCTTATCTGCGAAGGTCCGACTATGTCAGTACCTTCATGGAAAGAACTTGGAGCACCGGATATCGGGTCTGTTCTGTGTCCGAAATGGCTGGTTATCGTATATGGCAAATCTACAGGCCAAATGATGTAGTCATTTCCTTCACCAACGTACCCTGCACCGTCTACGGCAACATAGCCGCTGTCGTATATGGATTTGAAGTATAGGACGTTTTCCACGTATTCTTGACTGTGGTTGTATGCGTATATGGCACGTTCAAAGTCCCCTTCCGCTGCGCCGTTTGCAGCAAGGAATTTAGCTGCAGAAAATACGGCATCCTCAATATCCCACATACTGGCCTTTTCGTCACCGTTGGCATCTGTTCCATATCCACCGTACGTAGCTATAAGTTCGATGTCAGTCTTTTCCTCGTCTGTAAAGTTTCCGACGCCGTTGCCGGAACACGAAGGATGCGACCACCCAATCCACGTACATGGCATGAACTGCATGTGACCTTCTGCACCGGCAGAAGAAATCATGGGTCTTATGGTAGAGAATACAGTCTCCACTCTGTGGTGTGCAGCGAGGAGCGTCCACGGAATTCCGTATGCAGATGCCGCTCTTTGGTATATCGGAATGTATTCTCGCGGTATTTGGTTGTTGGCAAAATAATACCTAGGAACTGTAGATCTTTCTACCACCGTACCGTACTTGTCCGCTTTGGAAATGATCATGTTTGCCAACGAACGACGTCCCACAAGTTTAACAAGCGTTCCACGGGGATTTGTTTGAAATCCTTCCCGTTCCAGGTACCGTGCCAATGCCATAGTTGCATCGCGGAAATCATTCGGGTCCGCAGTGTATATGGGGGATGGTACAGGAACAGTACAGTCAGAACTGCTTGAACTGCTCGAACTGCTTGAACTGTCACTGTCTTCCGAATCTTCGTCACTTGTGTTGCTGGCACTGCAGGAAGCATTGTGACTGATGGCCGCATCTATTTCTGCCTGGTTGTCTGCATAGTCGTGTTCATTAATGCCCCATCCCCCGTTTGCCACGTTGGTGTTCGGGTCGAGAACAAATGTCGTCGCACCTTTCCCACTCCACCATTCCGCCGTTACAGCGTACGCTCCGGCATGGTTTCTGGGAATTTTCCTTCCGAAATCGGTCTTATGTTTGGCATATGCCGCAAGAATCGTCCACGGTATATTGTAATAGTTCTGTACTTCAAGCAGAACATCAAGCATTTCGGGAGGAATTTCTTTCCTTGCCAATTCCGTAGGTTCCATAGCGATGTATGATTGGGACAGCATGCGTTTTACGGTTATCTGTGTCTGTTGCTCTTCGCCGGATGCAAGCATTAGCAATATCGAAATGAATATGATGGGGAGAAGCATAAACATTGCAATAGATGCAGCTGCGAATATCTTTATACGTTTCATTATCATGCTTCATCCCTCCCAATATGTATATAGGAAGGGCGTTTCCGCCCTCCCCATGCATTGAATCATTCGTCTTCGTCATCTTCAGATCTCATTCTCTCACGGAACTCTTGGTACTTTCTAGAACTTTCTGCCATTTTGTCATTTGCGTTGTTCGTCGTAGACTTGCCGATATCTTGCGGTTTGCTGTTCCGTCTGTTGGTATTTCCCGACTGATTCGAACGGTTTGCATTGGAAGCGGTCGGCGGTTCGTCTTCGTCATCTTCAGATCTCATTCTCTCGCGGAACTCTTGGTACTTTCTAGAACTTTCTGCCACTTTGTCATTTGCGTTGTTCATCGTAGACTTGCCGGTATCCTGCGGTTTGCTGTTCCGTCTGTTGGTATTTCCCGACTGATTCGGACGGTTTGCATTGGAAGCGGTCGGCGGTTCGTCTTCGTCATCTTCAGATCTCATTCTCTCGCGGAACTCTTGGTACTTTCTAGAACTTTCTGCCACTTTGTCATTTGCGTTGTTCGTCGTAGACTTGCCGGTATCTTGCGGTTTGCTGTTCCGTCTGTTGGTATTTTCCGACTGATTCGGACGGTTTACATTGGAAGCGGTCGGCGGTTCGTCTTCCTTCTTGCTATTTGCGTCCGTTCTCCGAACAGTAGCATCTGTTTGCACTTCGCTGTCTTTCGTACCGTCCCCACCCACACGAATGCGCGCCTTCACAGAATCAGTTCCTTGCGATATGTGTATTTCTGGAACTTCTATTTTGGGCAGGTTTGGACGGTTGATAGAGTCGTTTGGTGTTTCTTCGACTTTCGTCGTTTCTTCAACCTTCGTTTCCGCAGGTCCGGAAATTTGGTTTTGCCGTTCAGGAGTATTTGCCATGCGTATCGGCATTTCGATCGTGACGTTTTGTGGCGTATTTGGTGCAATGCGCACGTGTACTTGTGCAGATTGTTTTTTCTTAAGCTGTTGCATGAAGTTGTAATGATCGGCATCTGCCATATTCCTGTACGGACACATGCAGTTCTTCTGCGAACAGTACGGCGAACCGCTGTCTGCGAACGCCGTCTTTGCATCGATGCACGAACCTCCATCTACAGGGCACGGCAATCCGACGCCAGACGAACTGGAGGAACCCGTGACTTCAGGAGCGTCAAATTCTACGTCGACATCTGCATCGCGCGCAGCAGGTGTTGCATTCCCCGAAGCCGGTTTAGGCAAGTTGCCACCTTTGCTTGGATCTGCAGAACCGTCATCCAACGATCCGCCTTTGAATTTATCCGCTCCGTCCCTGACGTAGCCGAACTGTTGACCGAAATGTTGGTCGCCTTGAGTGTGGAACGGACACGAACCGTATTTCGTACAATAGCCGATGTTTTGCAAGCCGACTTCCGGATGTATGCACGGATTGTTGTCCACAGGACACATGAGATATTCATTCTCTTTAAGGTACGGATGGTTTGAAATGTTATCATAGGCTCCGCCATTTGCAGAACCGGACTTGTTGCCAGACTTGTTCAGTGGCTTTCCGTTCTTATCATACTGTTTGGTAAACAGGTTGAGCGGATTAAGCACCGGATTAATGTTCGAACCAAATTCTTCTTTGTCCCCACGTGCCACAAGTCCTCCATATGTGTCCCCGCGCATTGCTCTGCCGTACATCGCAGCTGTATTCTTCCATTCGCCACGAGACACGTTGTGGATGATTTGTCCGGCAAGACCGAATTGACCGACGTTGCGCGGTCTAGCGAACATCTTCTGTCTCACTTTGTTCATAGCCCAAATCACCAACAAGATGATTATCTGGACCATCTGCAGTTTTGCCGGACTATCCTGACCAAATGCGGCCAGTGCCTGTACCGTTTCGGCATCCAAATCCAACGAGTTCATGTCGTAGAATATGATCATTATCACGGATATGAGAAGGAACATAACAGCCATAAGCGTGTAGTACAGTAGCTTTGCACCGAATGCACCCAATGTAATGAGTGCCCAATTCTTCACATATCTGTGACCGAACTGCGGAAGGGCTGCACCGAAAAGTACGAACGGTCCGATGACCATGGAAACCAACACTATGATTTGTGCCATGAGCATGCCGAACGATATGAATATGATAAACCACGTCATAGCAAACGACGTCAGCATCATGAGAAACGTGGTGAACAATTTGTTCTCCACAGAATGCAGGGCTTCCACAGCCTTGTCATGCGTGGAAATTACCGTGCCGTTTTCCCCTTTGGAGCCGAGTACGGAAACGAACATTTCCTTGAGTTTGCTCTGTTCCGAAGGAATGCCCAACAACAGTGCAGGCCACGGCGTGCCGACGAGCGTACCTTCTTGCGCCAATTGAACGCCGTTCTGCTTCATGAGTTCTGCGATGCCGTCTTTTGCCTTGACAGTTTTGGTACCGTTGGGACTGCTGCTGTCTTTAATAGTGAGGTTGAGATCGTAGCTGTCGAACATGTCAAGTAATGCCTGATATTCTTCTGGTTCCATCACTACCCTACCAAGCGATCGGGTAGGATTGCTGAGGTCTATGTCTATTTCACCGAATTGGAGTATTTCCCACGGAGCATGTACCTGCAAAGCCCACATCTTGTTCGTGATGTCGATGATGGCCATCTTTTTCAGATCGCTCACCGAATTTCCGGACGTGACTACATCCGAAGTGTTGCTACTGTTCACGTAGTTCGGATCGCGTTGGGCATCGGCAATTTGTTCTTCTACGTTTCTATTGGTGCCTATTTGCATTACCCATGTTCCCAAGGCATCGGTGGCGTCGTTGATTCCTCTCATGACTCCCGCCGGATTGGAAACAAAATACACGGTGAAGGCAAGGAGGAAAATGCTCAAAATAAGTTCGCTCACCGTAGTGCCAACTCTTCTTCTGATGAGTCCTTGGTAAATCAGATATGCACCGAGGCATATCATGGCAACGTAGAAGAAGTTTTGTACGAGGAAGGCGACCCCAACTACTTTGGTGATGGCTGCAAACAGAGAGAATAGACCGGACATCCATTCCCCGCCCATGACGAGCTGTATGACAAATACGTTGACTGTGGCGGCGGCCTTTACGAGGAAGAACAGCATGTTGGCGAAAAAGTTTCCTATCGCCGACGTGTCGATGCTGAAATCCAAGTTTTCGTTGAACCAATCAACGGTTTTACCCCATACATCCCACCATGCTCTTTCGCCCTTTATCTGGTACTTTTTCGGATAGTCGAGCGTATACCTGCCAAACATGTTGGGATGTGTTTCATACAGCCGGTCTGGTGCATTGGAAGGCAGTGCGCCGAGCATGGTTTCCGTATCCCACAGCATTGGACTTATATATCCTTCTCTTGAGTCCGACGAAGTGTACGAATATACAGCAGCTACGGCTACGAATGCTGTACCGACTGTGGAGAATATGACGTTGAGGATCAGGCACCACAGGAAGAATTTTTTCAGATGTTCTCTTTTTACCATTTTGTATCACCCCTTTCCGGTGCCTGTATACATAGATGGTTTCTGATATTCATGCTTTGGTGTTGAACACTTGCAGAAGACGTCCCGGTCTCGGTCTTACCCACATTTCTCCAACTCTTCCTTCGATGTCTCGGAACAGACATTGTCCGGAGGCAAAGCTTGGGATACGCTGTTTGAGGTAATCGTCCTGCGAATCGAGGCCCAACATTTCAAGACAGGATTCTATCTCCTCTCTGTCGTTGTTGCGGAACATGAGCACCATGCCGAGATTGTTGCGTATTTCAGTCCCGGCAAGGTCGTTGGCGTTTTGGGTAGCAATGATCGGCATGATTCCCATAGAACGTCCCATGCGAATGATTTCCGTAATCAGGCGAATGCCTTCCGGAGTCATCATCATCTTCCATGCTTCGTCTATAGAAAGAATCTTGAGAATTCCTTGATACTCCTTCGAAAGGAGGACTTGCCGGGCGAAGGAAGTAACGAGGAACAGAATTGCCGAACCGAATTTTTCCGAATTGGACATCTTGCTGTTTTTGTCCGCCGGAAGCGGAAGTCCCGCAAAGTTGAACACCGTAAGCTGTGCCGAAGCATCTATGTTGCTGTGTTCGGAGAATATCAGACGAGAGAAATCGAGTTCCTTGAAAGACTCAAGCAAGAGTTTGCATCGATTGGCTTCGTCGCGTATTCCAGCATCGAGATCCACGGAATTTGCCACCTTTTCCAAGGCATCAATGACGCGGAACATGTTCCGTTCCATGTACGGAAGGTTCATGACATGGCCGATAGCACGGTGTATAGCCATCTGACGTATTTCTTTCTCATCGCTTTCTGCATTGAGGAGCATGAACAGAAGGTCTGTCACGATGCTTCGGGAAGTTTCTTCCGTCGTGGCAATGTGGAACGGATTGATCGTAATGTCACATCCCGGACCGAGGTCCACCTGCTTCATTTTCTCCTTGATTTCCGGAATGAGCGAGAAACAGAAGTCTTCGTTCTTCGGGTCGATGGAAATGACCTTGGCTCCGAAGATGACCATGGCACAATACAGAATGTATTTTCTGGTAACGGACTTTCCGCCACCGAGAGTGCCAAGTATTGCCATGGCCGCCGAACGGTTGAGGATTCTGGGACCACGCATCGGATACAGGAATACCGGAGATGCAGGTCCGTTCAGATTGTCTCCGAAATAGAATCCAAATGGGTCGCCGATCTGACGGGAAGCAGTAACCATACCAGACGCGAAGAATTCTGGGTCCATCGGTACGGTGTGTTCCTTGAGTTTGATGTCAGACCCGATGACAAAGCTGGTGAAGAACTTCTTCTGGTCCCCCGGCGTACGAACCAATTTGAACTGCCTTGGTCTGTATAGGTTCATCACTTCGCCAACACGTTTCTCCAACAGTTCCTTCGAATCTGCGGCCACGCAAAACACAGTCGATATTTCGATGAGGGGCATCCCAGACTTTATCTTACTTTCGAGTTTGAGGCCTTTGTATTCGTTGTCGTGAATATCGAGCGGGATGCCCGTTGGTGCGTTGGCATGTTGTTCTTTTTGGTCCTGCAATTCTTTCATTTTGCCGGAAAGTTTGAGTTGGGCATGTTTACTGTCGTAGCTGGTAACTCTGATGCTGACATCAATTGGGAAGTTGAAGTTGTTGTCGAGCCATTGGTAATATTCGAGTCCAGGGAACTTGATGGAATCTGGATAATTAGACATGGCAAGGAATGCTTGGTAGGACGTCTTGCCCTTGCACGGACCTTCTACGTGTTCTATCTTGATATGATCGATGGCTTCGTACATGTAGCAATCGTCTACGTGAGCGACGATTTCACTGCGGAGCGGAACAAGCCTTTTGATGTCGCCCGACACTTCGATTACAGCCGCCGGATTCCAATTCACCGAGATTTCGGGTTCGCCAATGGCGCGGAACAGGTTGTGTTTGATTATCCATTCTATGTCTTTCGACGAGGCGCGTTGTCCCCCTGTCACGGCCCTTATTTCTTCCGCCATCACGTCTTCTTGACGGAATGCGGCTTCAAGGTACTGTTCCGGTATGCTGGGATCCGTAGTTGCGAACATATCCGTGATTTGGTTTATGATGTTGCGGAAGTTCGATTTCAGATGATGCATGCTGCGAATTTGCAGAAGAACGTTTTTCAGCGGTATATGCTTGATCAGATACAGTTCCCTGACCCACGGATTCCGATTCATGAGTCCGTTACGAGTGGCTTCAACGTGATCTTCATACTCCTTCGGAAGGAAGTTTGGGGATCTCCATTCTTCCAATTGCACGTGGTAGGTGGACACGTCAAAATTGCGGCACAGGGAAAGTATCTGGTATTCTCCTTGCAAGTTGTAAATAAGTTCCCTCAAGTGTTGCATGGCACTTATTTTGTCGTTTATGGACAACAAATCGTAGTTTATAAGCGGAAGCTTGTACACGGCATATGCACGCCGTCTGTCATCAAATACGATGTTTTGTTGCCAAAAAGTGACGGGAAATTTCATGAAATTACCTCCGATACATTCAGTCTCACACATTTCTCTTTTCCACGTACCATGCCAAACTGAATGGAGGCTTAAACTTCCTCACCTTGTCAGGAGACGGTGCAGGTTGCGATAATATTTGCACGTTCTCTATTCGTACAGGGTAGTCTGGCGTATGAACGGTACTTGTTTTATTTTTGGGAAGGAAAATCATGTCTTCGTGCTGTACTGCATCCTTATGCTTCTTGTTTTTCGAATGTATGACTACCGAACCGCTTGGCTTTACCATCAACTTGTGTGGTGACGAAATATCTATGTAATCTATCCTATCAAATTCGACAACACACGGAGACATGCACCTTTGAACACCGGTCTCGGAAACCGATACTACCCTACAGGCTGCACGGAAGTATACCGGTTCTTTTCGGACTACCGGTTTTGCCATCTTCATGCCACGCACGCTATATTTGGAACGAAACAGCCACATTACAATTCCAATAGTCCATGCGAGTATGGACTTTCCGCCAAGTTCGTATCGGGCGCTGGCCCACGCGGCGGCGATAGTCCCTGCAATTATCGCCACCCATTTGTTGAGCGGAAGGAGGTTGAGAAGCGGGAATACGGTGTACAAAAGCCACAAAAATATTCCTGCCACGGCTCCGGTAGCAAGTTGATCGAAGCTAACTCCGAAGCCCCACAGATGAATGTTTCCCAATTTGTATATTTTGTGCTTTATCTTGAACAGACTTTTATAGCTGTGAAATGGTCCCACACGTTTCCCCGACATATGACTCAAACCTCCGGACTTGTGCTATGTAAGGAATGTGGCAATCGTGCTACCGATTGCCACATTCCATTTCGCATCTTCAAATTATTTTCCGCCCTTGAGTACGTTGGCGATGCTCTTGGCAATTTGCGGAATGGCGTTCGGCGCAAAGATTGGAATGGCCACGATAATTGCTATGACGAGGAATGCCACGAGTTTGCTGTACTGGTGTTTGACGATGAAGATAATGGACACGACAGCAACGAGCAACGCATACAAGTACATCAGTTGATCGGCGATCCACTTACCCAATCCGACTATTGGAGAATCACCGTTCTGTATGTTTGGGTTCCTCAGATCGGTGGGCACGTCCCATTGTTGGTCATCTGCGAATGCCACTGCACCGAACGAAAACGCCATGCACAGCGTCATCAGAAGAGCCATTCCGATTTTCATCCATCTGCCTTTCACAGTAAACATCCTCCTTTAGATGGTGTATTTACGGCGCAATGTTGCCGATTAGGTATTTGCTGCCTTGTTCATAAATGGCAACAATATAATCAGAACTGAAATCTATGCCAGACACGACATCTGTGGTCGTGATTCTGACCTTGCCCATGTAGACATTGTACGATCCATCTTCCGTAATACCTCTTGGGTATGTCACTATGTTGTCGACGGATTTGAACTTAACTACTCCGCCTTTCGGGTGTACGTATCCTTTTGCATCGTCTATGAGGAAATTTATCAGTTCAGCTTGATCGTTGGATTCGATATATTTTGCAAAGAAGTTGGTAAGAGTTGTATTCAACTGTTTCATATCACGTACGCTTTGTGCCTCTCCGAAGTCCATATCTGACACATCGGACAAAGAAGCGATCGGTGAGAAGCCGGGATTTTCATATACGATGAATTGGTCCGAACTGTTCCTGGCAATGGGTACGTTAACCACCATTTTGCGTTTTGTTCCATTGGTATCGAGAAGTACACCGACGTTTGCAATGTAGTGTGTGGAATCGAGCTGCCTGACGGATTCTACCCACGCAAGTTCTACCTTCTGCTGAAGATTGTATTCCTTATTTGGATATTTGAAACCGGCATTACGTGGAACAAGATCCGATTTGAGGAAAGGCGATATTCGTCTTTTATAATCCTCTTCCTTTTCTTCTGAATTTATGGTCAGCCATTCCTTCACAAAAGTGACTCCCACGTGCATGACTCGGTCTGTATAATGTTTCGGAATTTCGACCGTCTGTTCTTCAGAAGGTGACATGATGTTGAACAGCATGGAAAAGAATATAAACGTGAGCATCACCCATGCTATGATTTTTGGAATAGATCTGACATTGAACCTGAGGTTTGGAATGGTCATCACCCCCTACAACAGACTACAGCCTATATCTTGGCAAACCAGGCTTTCCGATCACATACCAAAAGGCGATAGCTATTGCTGCCGTCATCATTCCCACCTTGGGTTCAATAAACGTTGCAACAACCAAGCTTACGACTGTAAAGACGAGTTCCCATATGGAACCCGTCTTTATGCCCCATCCGAACGGCGGATGTACCCACCCTTTATTTGGCAGAAAATCGAACGGATAGAACAGTTGTACACCCATGGGATTGAACAGATCGATAATTATGTGGCTGGCATAACCTATCATGAATCCCCACAAAAATCCATCGCCTAGAAGTCCCGCAAGGTATTGTCTTGCTGATTCTATTTGAACGGCATATCCGGCCGCCTGGTCCAGCAACCATGGGTAAATCCATGACCACAGGACGGGGAACAGGTATTTCCCCAATGCATAGACAATCGCCATTCCGAGAATGGAATGCGTGAGAGTCCGATGCTTCAACAACCCAATCGTATATGCACTCATCGGTATCTTCTTCGACAACAACGCACTTGGGTGGTCCAGGTCTGGTGCCAAAGAACCTAGTTGTGCTCCCATGAAGAAGGCAACGGTCGGTTCTGCGTATCCCAGATGTACAGCAGTTGCTGCGAACAAGGCCCCGAACGTAAAGTGCGTGTGTCCCATCATCTGCCCTGCCTCAACTCCTCTCACAGAAAGACATATTTTGCCATATACATAATTATAGCATAGTTATTCAAAACAGTGCAAGTATTACAGTATATAAATGTGTGTCTTATATCCAAATTTTATCATACTTATATGTATATTTACAATTATTGCACACATCTGCATAAAACAAAGGGACATGTCCGTTTGGACATGTCCCTTCGTGCAAAGAAGAAAGACAGAATTACTGCGAATATTTTTGATACAGTTCGGAGATGTTCTTGCGCGATGCCGTCGTACTACCGAATCCGTTCGTGCCACGCTCGCTTTCCTTCAGTTCGTCTACGATGGCAAGATTCCAATCGTGACCCACGACTTCATGGAATACGAGCTGTGCGAGCGCATCTCCTGCCCTGATGTGCTGTTCTTTGTCCGTGACGTTTTGTATACTGCAATACAGGTGCCCCCTGTATTGGGTGTCGATGATGCCCTCCACGACGAGCATCCCATGTACATGGAACGTGGAGGAGCGGCCGACGAGTCTGTACCAGTACCCTTTCGGAGGTTGCAGGGCAATGTGCGTCGGAACGTTGGCCTTGCCGTACGGCGGGATGGTCATGTTCTCCGAACATATAATGTCGAAACCGGTGTCGTCCCCGTATTTTTTGAACAAGATGAGACGCGGGTCGATGTCGCCGAGTTCTCCCTTTTCTTGTGCTTTCTTCAGCGGATGTCCGTCGAGAAGCTTGATGAACAAAGTCTTCTCATACTTCCCTTCCCTACCCGCAGAATCGAGAAGTTCAGCATCCTGCTTGTGGATTGTTTTCCCCTTGGAGTGTTCCACAATGTAGTTCACGCATTGGCTGAGCGTCGGGAAAATGTGGATGTTCTGGATGTTGTGCAAATACATGGGTGTGAACTTGTTGGAATTCCACACCACGACGACTTTGCCCATTTCGGATGCCATCTTGATTTCGAGAACGGTGCCCGTGTGTTGGCAGTCGAATTCCATTTCTGCCAACACGTATTCCGAATTTTGGATGACGAGGTTGTTCACATCGATGATGGCCTTGGATTTCGACAGCCAGTCTTCGTTGTTCGTCCTGCACAAGCTGAACCCGACGGACGGGTCGTACGCATGAATGCCGTACGCATTGAGAACATTAGCTGCCTTCTTTCTCCACCCCTGGGCGTGCTCGGGCAGAATGGTGTCGATGGCGCCTGCCAAATAGCACATTTGCATGGGTCAATGACCTCCTCGATTCACACGATTTCTGTAGTTGACAATAGATTGCACGACAAAGTCGTAGTTGTATTCTGGCACATTGCATTCCGTGACGATCGGATGAGTCAGTTTCATGTAGTTTTCTATCCTTGCTTGCAACGTCCGTTCGTCATCATCCGATCTGCCGCGCTTTTTCAACCTTTCCTTCACTACCTCAAACGGTACAGGGAGGTAGTATAGGCAAATGTGGGCATTGGGAAATGCCGACTTCATCCACTCATATTGATCGACAAACCTTGGGAATCCGTCGGCAAGCACGATGGGATGGACTTCAAATAGCTTGTCCACCGTTTCTTTGAGTTTGCGACGCATTTCTTCTTCCGGGGCGAATTGTCCTTTGGACAAAAAGTCCCCTTGCATGCTGCGGGCGATGTCGCCAGAACTGACGAGCGGAACGTTCCATTTTTCAGAAATGGCTCGCAGAATTGTTGTCTTCCCACCGCCGGGAGGAGCGATAATGGAAATGATCATGGACATGCCACTTTATACCCCCTGTCCGAAAGATGTGGAAGGAGCATATTTTTGACTTGGGCGTGTACATGTTCCGGACTTTGTGTGGCATCGACCTTCTTAATGTGCGGATATTTGTCCGCCAGGACTTCGTATCCTTGAACTACGTTCTTGTGGAATTCGATGTCACGTTGTTCGACGCGATCGAGGGCAGCATTCTTGCTTCTCATGCGTTCAATGGATGTTTCCACGGGTATGGTCAGAAGGATCGTCACCCTGTCATCATCCTGCAGAAACAGTTCATGCGTGTCGATGATGCGGCCCATCCCTACGCCTTGTGCAATCCCTTGGTACACGATCGAAGATTCGAGATACCTGTCGCAGATCACGACTTTTCCTTCTTCGAGAGCCGGTTCGATGACTGTCTTGTATTTGTTCACGCGCGATGCTGCGAACAGAAGTGCGTCAGCATAGGGATGCAGTTTTCCTTCGCTTTCTGGGTCCAACAGCAAATTTCTGATTACGCCGTCCGGTTCCCTAGTGTGCAAGTATTCGATGCCGTTCCGTTCCAACCAATCCGCAAGCATTGCAGCCTGTGTGGTCTTGGACGAACCGTCCGGTCCTTCAAATACGACAAATAATCCTTTCATGCGTATGTACAAACCCCCATGCAATTATTAAATATTGTATCATGCATGGGGAATGCAAGTCAATGAATATATACTTATATACATTGTAATAAAGGATAAAATGGTGGATACAAAAAGGCGACCCTTCATTGGGTCGCCTCAACCTACGTCCACATTGACATATGCTGCTGTTTTTATGAAGTCGAGAGCTTTGTTCCTCAAGTATTGTTCTTCCTTTTCCAGGAGATCTTCGCATTTCTGAATCAATGTGTCTTCACAGAAATCGTCAGCGATTTGGTCGAATAGTGCAGAAGCTTCTTCTACAGAGATGTCGGAAGGTAAACGAACTACTATCGGTGCAATTTCTACGTTTTCGTCATAGAAGCAGGCATCTGCGGTGGTAAGTTTCCCGTCAATGTCGCAGTCGCCCGTGAATTCGATCATGTGATGTGCGATTCCTACTGCCGAAAGTTCGTCGATTTCGTACCGTTTTCCTCCTACGTCATATGTCGTGCACCAATTTACGGACATTTCTACATGTGTTTTGCATCTGCATGTAGCTTCCAACACGATTGTGCCGTGTTTTATCTGGGGTTTTTGTGACAAGTCATAAAATTCTGTGCTATCGTGTTCCGCAACGATGCATTTGGGATCGAAGGCGGATTTTTCTGCATCCGTCTCCCTAACATTCAGATAGCCGCCCGAATGGAATCCGAATTCGTTGTACAAACGTTCGACAATGTCGTGTTTCATCTTTTCGTCTTCGACTCCAAAGGTAGTTCCTATCATTTTGGACAGTGTCTCTTTGTCAGGTGCGAATGCACCGTACTTCATGTACAGGCCGATTTCTCCCAATCCGCTTATGCACCGCTTTACGAATTCTGGCTTTAATTCTCTGAGTGCCTTCCTCCTATCTTCTATGCTTTCTTCGAGTTTTTTGACGTACTGTGCGCCCGTCATGAGTTCATGTTCTTGTTCGATATTGGCTGTGACTTCCTGCATCGCCGTGTAGAGTTGGTTCACCATGCTGTGCAGACTTGACACACAGTCGTACTTTTCAAATAACTGACCATGTGTCCCGAATGCCAAATAAAGATTTTTGACGGTCTTTTGCTGTTTCTTCAGAAACGCGAGAAGTCGAGCCATCTGCTGTCCTTCACTGTAAAACATGTCTTGGTAGAAGACTTTTGTGGCCCGCAGTTCTCCTTCCAGACCTTCCACTTCTTTTTCCAACTCAATTAACCTTTTGAACTTTTCCAACATTTGTTACATCCCCCAACACACTTATCGTACGTCCATGGTAACATAATCTGATGTCAGCATACAATAGTTTGTACACAGGTGCAAATAAAGAAAGAGGCCGAACCATATCGGTTCGGCCTTCTGTCCGTTATGTGTAAGGTGTGGTTGATAACGAGCGTCAATTTTATTTTAACACAAAAAACGGTTTTCCGTCAATATATTATTCTGACTTTGCTTCATCTTTTTCTTTTTCAATCTGCCGGAGAAGTTGCACATACCACGTATTTTCAATGTCCTCGTCCGTTATTTCTCGGAGTTCGGATGGGTCGGAAATTTCCCTCCACCAGGATTCGCATCCGTACACAATCTTTTTCAAGGCGAATACATAGATGGCAGGATTGTGCATCGAAAAGTCTATTTCAATTTCCTTCGTTTCCCTGTTATATTTTGCAACTTGTCTGAGCGCTACGTCACCTATGTGCAGACCGAGGTACGTCTTTCCTTGGTATTCTTTCCCGCAAGGACGGACTGCTACCAAAGTACCGGCTTTATCGAACCTGTCTTCAATGACCTTTCCGTTGCCGAATTTGATACCACTTACCTCAATCGGAAATTGTATATTCCTCATGTCTCCCACCGTGTACTATTTTCCATTTTTTGCCAGATTTAACGATTTTGTACCGTCCGCCTTGCACCTTTTCCCATTCTTTGCTCAGGCACGTACCGAAGAATATGGCATTGCTAAGTGCTTTGCAGATCATGCCATGTTTGTCTGCGAATCCTTTGACTTCATTATACAAGCTGGATGTCTTGTAGGTGGCGGGTTTGCAGTCGTCCAGGAACTTGTCCATCAACTGGACGAATGGAACCAAATATTCCTGAACTTCCGAAGCGGATTCTTTGATAGTGCCTTCGACCTTGCATACAACAGTCCAATTTTTGGAATTCTTCTTTACATCCACACCAAGTTCTTGAAGTTTATCTACGGCTTGGCTGAGAAGAGTGCCCAAATTGATCGCAGAATTGAGTCCAACAACTTCTTTGCTATTTTCTTCAACATACTTCTTCATGTCGTTATACAGTTCCGAAGAAGTGAACCGACCATGGAGTCCCTTTGCTTTGGCATATTCTGCGAATGTTGCGGCGAATTTTTCTTGTTTATCCTGCGCCGAAGATGTACTTTTGTGATGTGGAATCGAAGAAGTTTCAATCACTTTCGTATTCTTGCCGTCGAATGTGAGAAGTTTGGCGCCGATAGCTTCTATCACATTGACGGTAACGGCATTTCCTGCCATTTTGTACAGTTGGGTGTCGGACATACCGTGCATTCGAAGTGTGTGCACGTATTCGTCCGGGAATCCCTGCAGTCTGAAACATTCAAGCGGTGTAAGCTTTCTGATACGCCATCCACGATACACCAATTTGGGTTCTTTGTAATCGGTGGCGCACAAGGTGGGGCTGACGTCGTTGTGTACAGAAGGTGCTCCCATATTGCGGGTGTTGATTATGGAAGCTTCGTTGTATCTGATGGCTACACCGTGAACGTCCTGGCTGGTCAACGTGAATGTTGGTTCTTCGCTGTCCTTGAATCTTCTTCCATTTTGACGTTTGTTCAGTCTGTCAGGAGTGAGAACTGCACGCACTTCTTCTATGATGTGAGTCCGTCTGCCTTTGCCTACGCTGTTGGACGAAATGCCACTGTAGTATCTTGCATCGAGGCAACAAGCAATGCCATTTCCTTGCGAAAACTGTTCGATGGCGGGATCACCGTCGCACTGTTCGATGGCAATTTTTGGTTCTCGATGTCCTCCACCCGATGTGGTCAGGGTAGGCGAAATTCCGTCTGGATGATATACACGGCGTACTTGGTCCGTACCCTTCATGTCGAGGAGACCGACTATGCGCATTCCGCTTTCTTCGATTTCCAATCCGTCTTCATCTATCGAATAGGTTCCGTTGAGTTGTTTGAAAAACCCATACTGAACGAGCCTGTCGAATGGAGCCGCATTCTCTGCGGACACCGCGATTCCCTTTATTCCATATCGGAGTACGAAGTTCATTATTTCCTGCAGAACGACATTATCGACATCTTCTCCATGTGTGTATTCCGCTTGTTCGTCAGAGGTATAGTCTGCTTCGTCCATGGAGGTCTGTGCGTTAACGGCTTGTTCCGAGGGAACTTGTCCAACGTTTGCATGTCCTTCGAAAGGCACGGCGTACACGCCAGAACCGTGTCCTCCGATACCTCCGCCGACGCTCGTAATGGTCGGAGAAACGCCGTCTATGGAATACACTCGATTTCCCTGGTTTTTGCGTTCAATGTAACCGATGTTTTTGATGTCGGAATCCTTTTCTTCATTCAGAGATTGGACAAGCTTTGCCGTTTTTTCTTCGGACAGATAATACTTCTCGTCAACCGAAGTTTCGAGAATGTCCCGAATTCTGGTCATCACTTTGTCGTTGTCTGGCCAGTTGAAGTTGAAAGTACGAATGTTGCCGTATCCGTTGATGCGCTTCTTGGCCTTGGTACACACAGTATTGCGCTTGGGAATGATGTAGGGTTCCGTGTAGAAGTCTCGCACTCCGATGATGAATATGCGTTCCCTGTTCTGCGGTACGCCGAAATACTTGGAATTGAGCACTTCAAAGTCCACACTGTATCCAAGGTCGGACAGAACCCTCACAATAGTGTCGAGAGTCTTTCCGCCATCGTGATTTACAAGTCCTTTAACGTTTTCCAGAAAGAGTACCTTCGGCTTCTTGACTTCTGCGATGCGTGCAATTTCGAAGAACAGCGTACCGCGCGTTTCATCGCGGAATCCGAGTCGTTTTCCAGCCACGGAAAATGCTTGGCAAGGGAATCCTCCACAGAGCACGTCGAAATCGGGTATGCTTTCGGCGTTTACTTTGCGAATGTCTCCTGCAGGCTTTTCTCCATATATGATCTTATACGCTTTGCTCGTCGCAGGATCGATTTCGGAAGAAAAAACGCACACGCCACCAAGTCTCTCCAGGGCCGTGCGAAACCCGCCAATGCCAGCAAAAAGATCAATGAATCTGAATTCGGGATTCAATCCGAGAATATTGTTCATTGGAAACCTCCTACAAGAACCATACGTCCACATATCTATATGTATTATAGCATATTTGCACATTCAAAAGCAAGAATATATGTAGGTTAACTGTAGGGATTTCCTTGTGTACAAAGATATTTTATATATGTATAACGCAGCAACGATAATTTCAGAATCAACTGCAAATTGTCAAAATTATTCAGAGAAAGAGGGGATGCCCATACGGACATCCCCTCTTGTTATGGCGTATGAAGTCGCGGTGCCATCAATTACGGCATTTCGATATCGATTCGGTACTTCTTTCCATCCACTTCCACGTGGCCCTCGAAGTATCCACGTCTTTCGATGAAGGCGTGAACCCAAATCGGTATGCCGATGTGTACTAACCAATACCCTTCATCATCATGCGATTCCACGATTTCGCACTGTTCCAACGGAATTTTGTCTTCTTCTTCTCCATAGATCTTGAGAAATTCTTTTTCGATCTTGCGGAGAAGATCTTCGGTCATGGAAGACAGTTGTCCTTTCTTTTGCGATGGGAGTGCATACCACGGTCCCGAATGCAGTACTCCGTCTTTGAATTGGAGGGGGCATTGGCAGTCCTTGAGAATGTTCAGTCCTTTCGGCAGTTCTTCCTTTGATACCGTACTTGGCATTGCTGGAACGAGCTTCCTCTTCGGTCATTTGAATGGCACATTTGCCATACAGAACGTACACTTTAGACATCTGACAACACTCCTTTGCATAGTATATAAGTCTATGGACGTCATATCACGTCAGGATTTCTGCTGTCAATCGTTGGTACGTCATATTGAAATGGGCAATTTTCATGCCACAATTGGCAGGTTTCAACTTGCAACCAACACCTGCAGTATCCAATATTTAGAAATAATAAAGAGGACAGATGCATATTCATCTGTCCTTCAGTACATCAGTCGATTTCAATTTGGAAGGCATAGGCAATGGAAGACGTGACGAATTCCGTGCGTTCTTCATCCAAATTCATGTTCAGGTTTTTCAACAGCTTTCTTTGCAAGTTTTCGTTCAGCGTATCGAAATTGGAGGACGTCCACGGCATTTCGTCTTCATCGCTGAGACTGCCGTCGCCGAAAGTGGGTGCTTCATTCAAGTCCACCCCAAAGGAAATACAGAATTCTCCTTCGTTTGACTTGCCGTAGACAAAGAACAATATTGGGACCGAAACCGTTTTGTCGTAGATGGTCCACGGATGTTCCTTTACTACTATTGTACGCAGGCTGTCGACGTCGATGTCGCTTACGTCAGACAGATCTATGTCGGCAACGCCTTCCAAATACTTGTGAAGTTCCCTTTTTGCTTCTTCCAATTCTCTTTCTTTTTCTTGGACATTGTCATACAATCGATCAAACATTATCAACACTCCTTACAAAATGTACTTTCCATAATTCTATTATAAAATATCGAAAGAACTGCGTCAATACTGACTGGCATTTGGGTATGCTTATTCCACTCTCTTCATAGACAACGGATAGTACCATCCATCCAAGTATTCGACAATATACTTTCCATTGAGTTCAATGTATGCAGGATCATCTGTCGTTACAAAAAATGATGCCTCTTTCCCTGTACGAACGTTATTCATATCCACAAGATAAGTGACTGTAGTAGAATTGCGCCTTTTCGTCAAATGCTTTCCTGTTACTACAAATGTGGACTTTTTCCATTGTCCTTCTTTTATGGCCTGAACCATGGCACTGTATCGTTTTGCCTGTTTATAGAAGAAAAAAGTAAGGGGCAACGTAATAGCCGTGGAAGCCACATATACAAACACATCGAACAAAAGATCCGTACCGTGCAATACGTCGTCTGCCATATGACAGAATTGAATCACGTCAATGATCAGAAAGAACGTAAGGAATGTACGCATGATGATCGACGAAAATTTCAGACGCACGGCTTCCTGGTCGTGGAATTTCATAAAAGTTCATTTCCTACATTTCAAATATATTGATGGGGAACTGACATCAAACCGATGTCCAATATGTATCCATATACAAATCTAGTATATTTGCGTGTTCAAAAGCAAGGATATATGCAGGTTGTCGGCATTACTTCATTCCTTCGTTGTCTCCATATAAAAGGAAAGGACATCCATTTGGATGTCCTCCGGTCAGCATGACATTTTCAAATGTACCAATTTCTGTCGAACTGCCAAATGCAATCCAACATTGCGTCACGTATTTTCCCATACTTCTTGTGGCACTTGACTGCATTTTTGCCAAAAGTTTCATGAGCGGCAGAGGAAGGTCGGTGAAATTGGTTTTCCAAAATACTCCGTCAGTCACGCTTCCCATGATGGCACCGTAGTCATCGGTGTCGGTCTTGTTCCAATCGATTCCGAACTTCACGCAGAATTCTCCGATATCGGAGTTGCCGAACACGTAGAATTTGGACGTGCCCATCGAGGTTCCGTCCTCTTCTGCCCACGGTACCATATCGGTTTCGAAGATATGAAGACTGTTTTCATCAATCTGTGTGATGCCCGACAAATCCTTTTTGCTGAGTTCGTCGAGTTGCGATTCGAATTTCTTGCGGAATTTTTCCAGTTCTTTTTCCTTCTTTTTCAGTTCGTCCAACATTTGACGTACTTGCATTACAACACTCCTTACGCATGTATTCTACTATAAAACACAATCTTGAATATTTGACAATACTAGAGTTGTAAAAAAGAATAATAAAATAAAAAGGGACACCATAGAGGTGTCCCTATACCTCTCCTTCCACAAATTGGAAGGATATTCCCTTCTCTTGGAGTGCTCGTTGCAGTTCCTTCTTGTACCAATCGATGCACTCCTTCGATGATTTGAAGGGAAGGTTGGGATATTTCCGTTTGGATTTGTCGCCGAACATTTGAATTCGGATCCAACGGAACCATTCCCGCCAACCACGGAGATTGCTAGACTTACGTTCTTTGTATACGTTCCGCAGTTCTTGAAAAAGATCTTGTAGAATTGCTACCACCATTTCCACTTCTTCCTTGGGACCGGCAAGGTAAGAAACCGTCCACCACCAAGGAAAATTGGAATAAATAAGACACGGTTTGACATACAATTTGGGAAAACGTCGCATCCATTTTTCCGTGCCAAAATGGTGAAGATGGAAAAAACTATTCGTTGTAAGAAAACATACATACAGCATGAATATGACACTCCTTACATTTATATTTACTTCAATTACGTATTTTATTCTATTATACCCCATTCAATAGTATCAGTCAATAGTTTAGGTATGCATAATAAAAAGAGACACTTATGCCAACGATAAGTGTCTCTCTACGTGCAATCGCCAATTTGAATTGTTAGTTCCGTTCCAAGTCAATGATCTGGTCATTGCGCGGTCCCGTACCGATCAGAACGATCGGAACGCCAATCTTGCGTTCCACTTCCGCAATGAAGTTTTTGGACTTTTGCGAAAGTTCGGAATATTTGGTTTTTCCGACGTCTTCGTAGTTGATGTATTGTATGAAGTTCACGGCAAGCTTGTCCACCCCGGTCAGCTTCACTGCCCTGGCCACGCGGTCAAGGTCGAGTTCAAATACCCGACGGAGTTTTTTCGTTACCGTGGTAATTTCTTTGGAAGAGAAGGCACCGATTGGTGCACCTGCACGCCTTTCGACTTCCTCCCAAGTCAGTTCTTTGCCGCCGTTGCCGGAGTAGGCAAATCCGCCACCTTCGATAGCCATTTCGTTCGAAATCCGAATCGGATATGTGCGAAGCACACCGTAGATGTGGCGTACGTGTCGGATGGAGATACCGTTGTCGGACAGTCCTTGTTGCGGCGAACATTCGCGACTCGTGCAATGTGGGTATTCATAACCGTGGTTAAGTCCGAGTTCGAACCCTTGGGCAATTTCCATAATGCCCGTCTTGCCTTCAAGGAGCATGTCGGTCGCCATTTCCGCCGTGTCTGCGAGGAAGTCCCGCCATTCGGGGAAATCGCGGATGAGTGCGTGGTCAGGATGTCGCATAGCTTTGAATGCTGTCGCCGCACCGACGCCTTTGAACGTGCTGCCGGAACGGATGTGCTGTTTCTCCCATTCCTTGTGTTGCGGCTGAATGACCGAAGCACGGGGGTGAATGTACAGCCGACCTTTCGCCTTCTCTTTTCCCCCGAGGTATTCGTTAACTTCTTTTTCGAGTTGGTCGAGGTCAATTACTGCCCCCGCCCCGATAAGAAGTTTGGTGTTTTCGTTCACGAGCGCCTGTGGCAGTTGCTGTACTACGATCTTCCTACCATCTTCGAAGACTACCGTGTGTCCGGCTTGAGTCCCGTAGCTTTCGATAGCGAAGTCGTAGTTGTTGCGGAACGCCAAGTATCCGCCAATAAGTCCTTTTCCACAGGAACCAAAAGACAGATCAAATATCACGTCCAAGTTCGGCATATGTCTGCTCCTTCCACATATTGTGTTTAGATTTGTCTACATTCTACCACTCATGTCCGAATACAGTCAATCAAATTGCATCTCACATTGCGATGCCAACTAATCCGAAATCATGTATACAGTGCTAGAATCTATGGTGACGTACTTCGGTTTGAATTTGGTAGCCATGTATACGAAGTACATATTTATGCAGCATCCCAAATTGTGGAGGGTAATGGGCAACAGCAAAATCGGATGGAAAAAACATATGGCAATGAAGACTGTATTTATGATGACGAACGGACTGCCCACGATGACGGGAAAATGTCTAAATAATATTTTCATTCCGATGAATATGAACAAAACTGTCCATGCTTTGCTGAAATACGTCTTTTTATGTCTGCCATGTTGATGGTCATACGATGCACCTATATGCTGTCTGCACTGCCACGGGTCTTTGCCCAAATGAGCAGTCCGACGAAATCGCCAGTCTTAATGCGCATCAGATGTTTGGTAAGTTCATACATGCCAATGCCGTTGATACGAAGCCTGAAGATGTCAGTGATACACGAATCTATCTCCTTCTTGCATTTTTGGAACAGTTCAATGTCTTCACGATCGAATGCGTCCTTCACCGTTTCCAGGCACCCTATAGTTTTGTTTACGTGGGCAGTGACGACATTGGTGGGGGCACTGTAACTCGTGGTACGCAAAACATCTATGTAGTAGCAGATATTTTGTCTGGCGAACTGTTCCGCACTGTCATACATACTCATGTTGCTGTTCCTCCTCCATTATCTGCGCATTCGGTTCTTTTTCTTCTTTTTTCTTGCATGCAGACTTATCACGTTGTATCTCGGAGGCATGTAGAACAAATTTTTCGGTTGCGGGGGGTATTCCGAATGTACCATGTTGCACAAATTTTCGGAATTGGCACTCACAATGCACGAAATGTTTTTGTGAAGAGGGTCATCGAGCACGTATTCATCCGTTTCGTCGTTGTCATACGATATGGTCAACACATTGTCTCCCAAGTTGTAGTCTACAAATATTTCGGCATCTTCTGTAAGCAAGGAGAAATGCACCATGCCACACGACAGAAGATGTGCAATGTGGTCGCACATGTTGTCGGTCAAAATTTCAGATTTTACATATTTGATAAACCATTCATGCAGTTGGCGATAGGTGGATTGCTTGAGTGCTTGCAAATCCATTATCTCACCTTCCTGCGTGCGGCAGATGCAGTTCTTTGCGTTTTTTGCTTTTCTCGGTAGTACACAAGGTGCCTTGCACTATCTTTTTGGTGACGATCTCCAACCCACAATCCGAATTCCATCAGCTTTTCATCCGTAGCATATTTTTTGGCGTCGGCAGCCCACTGTTTCACCAGTTTGTAGTTTTTGCCTAGCTTTGTATTTTTGTACACAAAGTATTCCAGCATACCATTGATTTCGGCGCTCCATACGGGTTGCATGGCTTGGCGCGCAGCAACTGCCGGATATATTCTGTATTCTTCCGTAATGACAGTGACGTCATTCTTGTCCTTCGTGCATTCTTCCAGTTTGTCCATGAACCATTGCCAGTTGAATTCATCTATGGTGCACCCGAACACGAGCTTGTCATCTTCGGCAATAGTGAGTCCTATGCATTTTCCTGGGTCCACTGCTACATACAACATAAATATATACCTCCTGGCGTTCACATATGTCCATTATAACACGAACTTCAAAACATATCAATACTGCATCGTGTATGCAATTTGTCGGAAAATATAAAACCATCCGATCCGACGTCTAGCGTACGGACCGGATGGTTGAGGGAACCGACTGTATCATCAACCCGCGCAGGATTTGACGAGTTGTCCGGTATGGGGGTCGTAGGTGATTGTGCAGGCTTCTCCTGCAGCAGGTTCCGCGAAGGCTTCTGCACTTTGGATAGCGTGTTCGTCTTCGGTGACAACACGCACGTTTTCGAGTTTGTATTCGTCGGGGAGTACGTCCTGTGCGTACAACACTTGGTCGGTACGGCTCATGTCTACGTATACCGTGACGCCTTTGATTTCACCCAGTTTGTAGGCCGATTCGTACACTTCCATGACTTCTTCCACGGTAGCTCCTGCGGGCATGTTCACTGTTTTGGAAATGGAAGAGTCGACCCAATACTGAATGGTGTTTTGCATTGCCGTGTGCATTGTCGGTGTGATTTTCGTCTTGCCGCGCACGGCGCTCTTCGGCATATCCCAAACTTTCTTCACGCCACCGTCGACGACTTCCACAGACAGGTATTCCATGCCGTCTTTGACAAAGCTGCCGACGATCGTACCGCGAATCCATACCGGTTTGTTTTTCTTGTTTTGAACGATGTAAGGTTTCCCTTCGTCGTCCAGCCTGTACATCAGGCGTGCTTCGTCACCAACGTTCAGATGCATGCAACTTGCGGAAACGTGCGAATGGTCGGCGCGCTTTCTTACGGAAGAGAGTCCCGTACCGATGTTGGTCACGCGCTTGGACCGCAGGGCGTAGTGAGGTTCGATGCCCGTGCTTGCACCGAGCATGGTACCCGTGGTGCCTGTCGGTGCCTGCGTCAGCAACGTGACGTTGCGGATGCCGTATTTGTCGAACTTTTCTTCGAGTTCGGGGAAGTGCCTGAACATCCGACGGATGAACGGACGTTCTTTGTGCTTCTCCCTGTCGAAGAACGGGAACGGTCCTTTTTCCTTCGCAATTTCGATGGATTCGTCATACGCACAGTATGCATAATAGCCGTACAGAACGAATGCAAAATCGAGAGCGTCTTGTTCACCATATGCGAAATCGATGAAAGGCGATTTCAAGAGATCGTCGAGACCCATGGTTCCGTGTCCGATGCGACGTTCTCCCTTTTGTTGTCGTTCTTGTTCCGGATAGTCATAGCAATTGATGTCGATGCAGTTGTCTTGCAGACGGACACCCGTCCGAATGCTTTCCGAAAGCAGATTCCAATTTACATGCCGGAGGGCCTGCTTCACCTTTTCCGACATGTTCGGACGTTCGTTCATGAGACGCACGACTTGCGACGGAAGATCTGCCGGTACTTCGGATTCCATTTTGCCAAGATTGGTGTGCGCCAAGTTGCAGAATCCGAATGCGGGCAGACCCTGTTCACCGCACGGGTTGGTAGAAATGATCTTCGCGTAGTACGCGCTGTTGCTCATCTTGTTGTAGCGTTCCATGAAGATGACGCCGGGTTCGCCGCTTTCGTGCGCCGTTTCGATGATCTTTCTCCACATTTCCCGCGCCCTGATCTTTCCATAGACGCGGATGTCGTACCCCTTCGCCATCCATTCTTCGATATCTCCGTCCCATTCGGCATCATACTTCGGATGGTTGGTGTCAGGGAAGATGAAATACCAATCGCCATCTTTCTCCACGGCTTCCATAAACTTGTCGGAAATGGTCACCGAAATGTTCGCCTTGTCGATGGCGTCAGGCAGACGTCTGCCGTTTTCGTCGAATTGAAGCTTGGAAGTGATGAACTTCAGCACGTCCGGATGCCAGTCTGCCAGAGTGAACATCATTGCGGCACCGCGGCCGCCACCTTGCGAAACTTCTTTGCCCACGGCATTCATGATTTTCATGAATCCGACCGGACCTCCGGCGTAGCCCTGTACACCTTTGACGAAGGATTTTTCCGGACGCAGTGCAGACCAATCGATGCCGACGCCGTTGCCTTTTGCCAACATGTTGAAGCTGGTGTGAATGACTTTCATAATGTGGTCGCGAGAGTCCAAGGGTCGTTCGTTCACGGTGCAGTTGAACAGGCTTGCCTGTTCCGTGTTCCCAAGACCTGATGCAATGCGTCCCGCCGGGGCGAGGACCTTGCCGTTCACGAGTTTGAATATCGAACCTTGCAGGTTCTTTTCGCCCATGCTGCCCTCCCTGGCGATACGGAGAGCGTATTCTTCGAAGGAAGTTTCCCTGCACACGTCCACGTGCGACACGTGCACGATCTTGCCGGTCGCATACGCAGATTCCGGATTCCAGTCGCCAATTAGAATGTACACGTCATATTCTTCGACGGACTTGCTGATGGAGGACTCGACGTTCTCGGTTTCGAAAATGCCGCTAGACAGGAAATCCTGCAAATGTTGGGAATTTCCGGCATCCTCCTTCTTCACGACGTCGGTTACGCACACCAAAGCCGTATTCTTTCTGCCTTCGGCATTCCTGTAATGGATGACGCCTACGTCTCCGACTTTCGTCGGTTCGAATTTGGACTTCTTCTGCGCATACCGGTCGAAGAAGATGAGGGCGTTGTATCCATTGCCGTTGAAATCGGCCAAAATCTTTTCCTTGAGGCTGGCGAAATTGTCATGCATAACGGTTGCCATTTACCGTTCCTCCTTTGCATTTCATGTATTCTGTAAATCTTTTTTATCATGCTTCTTTCAACACATATATACATACCGCCGGCATATAAATTGTACCACATGCCTTTCCGCATGTTCAATAATTTAAGTTCCGAATCAGGCTGCCCACGGGTTTTCCGTTTCCGTCCATTTTTTCTTCTCTCCCCACGACGTGAGAGAATACTCCGTATCCGTCACTATCGGAACGATGCACCACGGATGATCTTGCATGATGTCGCGAATCTTTGGAATAAGGTGCCAATCATCTTTGTGGATAGCCATGTGCAGGTCATCATGCACTTGGTTGAAGATGTAGGACCGATTGTTCGTCTCCTTTACCAAAAGTTCGTCGATACGAAGCATGGAATGTTTCATCATTTCGGAGACGGAACCTTGGATAAGGTTGTTCATGGCCTTGCGGCATTCCCACAGTTCCACAGTGTCGCCACGGAAACGACGACGACGTCCGGTCCACATTTTGATGTATCCGCGGGTCAGAGCCTTCATTTCGGCGTTAGAATACAGCTTCTTGAATCCGGGGAACCGTTCGTGATATTGTTCAAGGAGTTCCTTTGCCTTTTCGATGGAGCACTTGAGCTGTTCGGCGAGAGCTTTTGCACCCATGCCGTAAATGATGCCGAAATTCAGTCTCTTCGCAAAGTTTCTGTATTCCTTGTACACCTTGCCCGTTGCGGGATCTATGCATTTGTCGCCGAACATGGCGATGGCCGTCTGCGTGTGCAGGTCGCCACCCGCTTTGATGATTTCGATCATCGTGTATTCCTTGGCATAGTGAGCGGCAACACGCATTTCAGCTTGCGACAGGTCCGAAAATACAAGTGCATAGTCCGGTCCCGGCGGTACCACCACGTCCCGTACTTTGTAGATGTGCGCAAACGGGTCGTCATCGTCTTTCAGTCGAGGCAGTGCCTGAAAGTTCGGGTCCCGGCAAGAAAGACGTCCGGTAACTGTTCCGATCTGGAATAGGTCTGGGTGGAGCCTGTTGTTTTCGTCCCTGTCTTCAAGGAATCTGATATAGTATGCAGTCTTTACCTTTTGCCACGCCCTATATTCCAAAGTCAGCGCGGCGATCGGGTGGTTGCACTGCATGAGATGTTGTTTGTCCGTGGATTCGAGTCCGAGCACCTTCATCAGTTGCACCGGACTGTTGAGGTTGATTTCGAATCCGGCGATTTCGGATGCCATTTCAGCAATTTCCGAGCAACGTTTGTCCGCTTCCTTGATGCTCTGTGCACACTTTTTGGGATCGATGGCGATACCCGCATACCACATCTTGTCTAGCAGACGGAGGAACCTTGCTTCTTTGTACACGAGGTTCTTCGTGTAGTCTTTCACCGAGAGATCGGTAAGCTTCTGTGCTTCGATGCTCTCCATGGTTTTCTTGTCGAGTTCTCCAGTCAGTTCCACGTCCATTTCGGCGTATTCGCCGAGGATATTGGCCGGAACTTGACTGTACCGTTTCAGCTTCCACTTCTTCATGTATTCTTTGACGAATTCCTGTTGGTCGCGGGCGTCGGGACGCACATACTTGATGCCAAGAGTTTTGAGTTGGAAATTGTATTCATTTTCCTGGCTGAGATGGCAGTTCACCATCACATCTTCCACATATGCTTTCGGAACGATGCCGTCGAACCTGAGTACAGACAAGTCGAATTTGTAGTTGAATCCTTTGATCGTCTTTGTTTCATCGTCAAAAACGGGAATCAGAAGCGAATTGACATGTGCCGGGTCCCAGTTCTTTATTTTGTGCGTGTATTCGCTGTAGCACCCGGCATAGATGTTCGTGGTGCATTCCCTCAAGTGAAGCCCTTCCATCGACGTAGGCTTGGAGGCGATCTCGTCCACCACGTTCTTGATCTTCTCGCACAGCACGTAATCGTAGTCGTCGACATAGCACTCGAAATGCAGTCGGATTTTGACCGTCTGCCTTTTCGCCTGTGCCTTCTTGGTGGTGCTGTATCCGGTCACATGAGGTTCCATGGCAATAAAGGACGGACCAACAACTTGTCCAACCTTATGTTCGATGCTCGCCATGAGGTCCCCAAACACGCTGAACGGAGTGGACGGCGGAATGCTGTATGTGAGGTTGCTTTCAATGATGGTTTCGTGTCGTATGGGAATATAGTATTTGCGCTTGGAGTCGTCCGATTGGAAGGCATGTCCGGCAATTCTCGCTCCGCCGGGGTCAGTGGGATTGCCTATCTTCTTGAAGGGAAACAGACCCGTGGTTTCCGTGTCATGATAAAGCTTCTTGGAAGATCTGAGATCTTTTATACAGTCCTGCAACTGCGTTTCTGTGAGTACGAGCATAGAATATTACCTCCACATACAGTTTGCCATATTGACATTATAGCACCTGTATGCGGAACACGTCAACCATATATGTCACCTGTATGTATACAAGGAAAGCTGGACAATTTTATGTCCAGCTTTCGGAAAAGTTACAGCTGCACTGCGACGGCCCACTGTGGAACGTCTTTGATGCGTTCGGTGCTAACGCAGAAAATCACCGGATACGGAGGTTTCTTCGTGGGAAATTCGCCGTAACCGTCCGTGAAGTAGATGAGTAACTTCACGTCGTATTTGCGACGGTTTTCCGGCCGTTCGAAGAATTCGAACGGGGGCTTGAACGAAGTGCCGCCACCACCTTTCAGGCGGATGGACTTGATGTCGATGGTACTTCCGTCCACCGTCTGAAGATCCACCGGTTCCGTGCACTCCCAATCGCAGCTCATATACATCGCATACGTGTCAGGGAATTCGCGCATGAGTCCCTGCATTTCGGCGATGTATTGCGCCGCTTCCTTGTCGCTGATAGAGCCAGAAGTGTCGAGTACGAATACGACGCCTTCCAGCTTTCCGCCCCTCTTGGTTTCCCCAGGAAGCGGAATGTCATTGAGGATGGGAGCGATGTCGCCACGGTACGAGTAGTACGGATTTGGGCTCGTGAAGCAATGTTCTTCTTCACGCGGCTGAATGTACCGCCGTACGTACCGGCTCCAGTGAATCTTCGGGTTCAGGAATTCATTGACCAACCGATCAATGAGTCCCGCTCCCGTTCCCTGCGATTTCTGTTGTACAATCATCTGCGCTTCGCGCAGGGTTTGTTCGAGCTTTCTTCGTGCGGTGTCTTTGGCGGGATCTTGCGCCGCTCTTTCCCACGGAGCATGGCTGCCAACCATCTTGGTGCCTTGCGCTCCGTTCCGAAAAAGATCTTCGATCAAGGCTTTTTCGAACGGATCCATTCCGTCTCCAGAACCTTGACTGTCTTGACTTCCTTGACCGTCGCTACCTCCTTGATTGCCCTGACTTCCTGCACCTTGATTTTTATTTCCCGCACCCTGTTCTTGTGCATTGCCTGCGCCACCCGACATGCCGAGTTGCGATCTGATTTTTTGCGCCCTTTTTTCCAAGATGTCATATACCTCTTCCGCCACCATGTTCTCGAATTCTTTGGAATAGAGGGCACCCTTCGGAAGGACGAATCCTTCCTCTTCCAGTATCCAGTTGACCACAAGGTCGGTGGCGTAGTTCCAAAGCATTGGATTTCTGCCACCGCGACGGTACAGGTGCATAAACGCAAGGTGCAATATTTCGTGAGCGACTACTCCTTGAAGCTCATCGGGCGTCAATGACATTACGAACTGTTCGTTGTACCCAATGACCTTCCCATCGACATACATCGTCGGCATGCTGTCGTCTTTCACGACCGGAAACCGCATCCCTACGATTGCAAGGAATGGTTTCTTGTGCAACAGCTTGATGAATGCCGATGAAATCCGATCTCTGGCAGGAACGCTTGCATTTTTCATTTGTCAACACTCCTTACTATCGACATATATTACAATTTTCTGCCCATATTGTACCATGTACGATGTGAATTGTCAATAATTCCGACGCAATGTCAGAAAAAGGAAAAAGGGACGGAAATTTCCCGTCCCTCGAGCCGAGATGTGTGTTCAGGCCCATTTGTCCATCTTGATGATGGTGTCGGCCCATTTGGACCAATTTTTCGTTTGCAGCATGATTTTCGTGGCGTCACGCCCTGCGCCCCGGACGAAGTCCTGCACTGCCACGTACCCAATCTCTTTTCGATGGGCCGTCGCTTTTTCCACGTAGCTGAAGAAGTTGTCGATGCGGGTGGCATCGTATTTCTTCAGCAGGTGAGCGACGAGATTGGAAAGCGTGGCGTAGATCATGTGATCTTCCTCGGGAACTTTGTCGAGTTGACCGTTCAGGATCTTCTCCGGGTTCGGGAGTTGGTCGTGTACTCGGAAGAAGGTGTTGAATGCGACACCGGCTTCCGAACCGACGTGTCCGATGACTCTGGCTTCCCGCAGACGCTCGTTGTCCGCATACCGGACGAGATCATCCGATACGCGATGCCACGTGCGCGGCGACGGGAACCCTTTGATCAGCCCAGTGGTGTCGGCCTGCATCTTGTGCAGGTACTGACCTTCGTTCGAGTTGTGGAAGGCGATGATCATCGGGTGGATTCCTTCCCGAAGAGCCCAATCCTTCCACGAATCGAGGGACACTTGCACGTCGAAGTGTACGAGCCGGTTCGCTAACGCAGACGACATGTCGGAAACGATCGCCCTGTCGTCTTTGTCATTGCCCGCCGCAACTATCATCACGTTAGGCGGAATCGTGATTCCGTTCTCTATCGAACCAAACTGCAACAAGCTGTACAGCGGGGGCTGTACGGATTTCGGAGCTGCCGTCAGTTCGTCCATGAACCAGACGACGACATCGTAATCCGCGCAGTTATGTTCGTTCGGGAACGAATCTTGCGGGAGCCATTTCGTCGTTCCGGATTCACGGTCCGGAATCGGCATCCCCCGCACTGCGATCATATCGTACGTGGACATTTGCGAAACGATGAGGCCCACCCGGATGCCGTACTTCGACACCATCTCCCTTACGACCCAAGAAATGCACTGCGTCTTGCCGACGCCGGGGTCGCCGTACACGATGATCGGCGGCATGGAATGCTGCAGACGCCACTTCTGGAGGCGTTTGATTTCCTCCTCCCAGTATACGCGCTTTTTCTCGTCCTTGCTGTTCTGCAGATTGCGTTCGGCTTGTTCCAGGTCTTGGCGGTTTTTCTTGACCAGATCAAGCGCGTGCAGTACGTCCTTTTCCAACATCAGCTGCAGTTCACTCAAAGTGATCGCGTTCGACATAACTACCATAATGGACAACACTCCTTACTTTTTACTTTGATTACTTTTTGTTACAACATAATTCTATCACAAAGAACAAGTAGTGTCAATTATTTGATAGGATACATGTATAAGTAATATATGTTTGATATGTACTTCATGCTTCTGGCAAGTCGGGGAATTCCCTCCATATAATGTCCATCCCTTTTTTCGCGCATGAGAAGTTTGATTACTTGTTCTTTCGTCACCGGATTGATGTCGTTGGGGAAACCGTTGAACTAATCAAATCGAAAGAAAAAGTCGAGTACAGGACTTGTGCTCTGGTTGCAAACGACGAAGTAATTGCCGTTCTTTGTCTTGTATAGGCTGTACCACCCAGGCGGGAAATCGGCTATAAATATGGCTTTGTCAACATCGTATACAAGATCGTCGATGACTGCTATTCTTGATTTTGGCGTGTCCATGCTTTTGATCATGGACATCCCTCCAATGAATGTGTGTATCCGAATACGAAAGTGGGACCGGAATTTGTCCGGTCCCACCCAGTGGTCGGCTGTTCGATTTCGCGCCGCCGTCCAAATCAATATTCATCTTCGTCCCCGTTGGACACGTTGAACGGGTCCTCTGCGCCTTCCTTCGGCGGCAAGACTTCCTTGACACTGTTGCGCATCTTGCCGTTGTATTCTTCCTGACCGACCACGAGCGTGCAGCGTCGGGTCAGCAGGTCTTCCGTGTCGAATTCGACCTTGCCGTCTTCCGGAATCGGAACACCGAGAGCCAGCAGGACGTCGCGCAGCCGGAACAGAGCGTTCTCCTTCAGGCTGGTGATGAGGTACAAGGATTTGCCCTCATGCTCGCCGCCGACGACTTTGAAGTGCCAATTCAGGTTGAACCCGTCTTGTGCCTTGTTTTGACGTTGGGCAACGTCAAACACGATGGCTTGGTATTCGCCTTCCGGAATCAGCAGGTTCGAATCCACGTTGCTCAGATCGACAGTGATTTTTGCCATCTACATCTCTCCTATTCATGAATTTCTGTACTGATTGTACTATCAATTGTGTCCGCCAGTCAATAAATTTCGTCCCGATTACGATGCCGACGAAGCAGAAGAAGATTCGGACTGTTGACCGGCCGTGGTCCGTCCTTCGATGAGGTCCAAGATCATCGGGAAGTTCGGGTTTTTCAGAACCTTGCCGAGTCTGCCGGAACGGTCCTTCGCCATGTACTTGCCCGTCGGTTGGAACAGCATCTGCCGCAGAATGCCGTCTTCTTTTTCCTTCGCGGACATATGTGCGATGATGTCCAAATACCCCGCCACGTCGCTTTGCAGCTTCGGAGTCAGGTCTGGACCCACGCGCAGAGCACCTGTCTGCTCGTCCTTGACTTCTTTCTCCAGAGCCGTGAAGATGACGTGCATCGGCAGATCGCGGAAGTACCGTACTGCCTTGCGCAACTGTGCCGTGTTCTTGCTCCAGTCGCGGAGTTCGGCGATATCCGGGTCACGCTTGAGAGGGTCTTTGCGGTACGCCTCTTCGATGATGCCGTCGAGGGATTTCTTCTGCAGTTCCGTCAGGGAGTCCACGATGACGGTCTGATAATTGTGCTGACCGGACATGAGGAACTTGTGGATTTGGAAGATGTCGGCGAACTTGTTCACCTTGACGATGTCGATGTTGCGGCCGGCATTCTTGATGGACAGCGTACCGCCTTCCACGTCGACGAAGAGTGCCTTCGGCGCGGAACTGGAAAAGTACGTCTTCCCAACACCGGGTTGACCGTACACAAGCATCTTCACGCCTGTCTCTTTGTCTTCAAGCTTTTCGATGGTCAGACCAGCAATGGTGGCCGTCATTTGAAAAATTCCTCCTTTGCACATATCGGTATGTAGGACCAGCCTTACATACATATCTTACCATATATGTGGAAAATAGGTCAATGTATATTAATACATGCTTTCTCCCACAAAGTCAAAGAACTCCATTTCATCCATGGGGTCCGGAGCACGTTCGATATACGTATGGCGGATATATTCCTCCGTATCCAGACCCTTGAAGTCCATGATGCAGAGTTCATGGAATTCCCTGCAGTCCCACGAACATTCCCTGCGCGGAGATCTGTAACACAGTTCTGCCCGTTGTTCGGAAATTTCGTTCATGACGATTGCAAGTTCGGACAGGAAATTGTTGATTTCCCGGTTGGTCCTGTAGGTGTAAGTCCTGTCGAAGAACTTATTTCCTTCGAGCTTGTCTTTCATATCGGCGTAATTTGCCGGGTTGAGACCGTTTTTCAGAAGTTCTGCTTCATAGATTTCCCACGTGGTGTCGATAGCGGCCTTCGACATGGTTCCCTGCTTGGTCATCTTGGGTACGGACGGCTTCTTGGTGCGGATGAGATTGTAAATCATTCCCTTTACGCGGTCGGATCCATATTTCGCCTTGAGAACTGCGATATACATGGTGGTCTGTTCGCTCAGGGAAAGTTGTTCCACCATGAAGAACTGTTCTCCGGATTTGTGTTCTACACCCCAAATATTGCCGTTCGGGTCCTCCACCACCATGTCGATGAATCCGTAAAGCTGGTCTTTTGCACCGTCCACGTCAACCAAGAATTCCTGTTCCACGGCAAGGACTTTCCATCCTTCCGGCAAAAGCGGGTCCTTGGCGTCGTGTTCGATGTACCTCTCCACGACCCCTATGGAGTCGGCATAGTGTTCTTCAGCATCCGTAACGTATTGAATCATTTCTTCTTCGGACAGCGACTTGGCATTCTTGATGTCTTCCACGTTTTTCAGATGCGCTTCTTCCATTGCCTTGCGCCAATCTTTGTTTGCGTAATAGTGCCCGATGCCGACGTGTACGAGTTTCCCCACGTTCATGGGACGAGGCGAATAGATTGGCTTGAGGCCGAGTACGTAACGGAAGTACCACTTTTTCTTGCATCTTTTGTAACAAGTAATTTGCGAATAGGATACTCGCTTCCGTTCGATAGTCGCAATCGCAGACATTTGTCCACCTCCCACTAAGTACATACAGTTTACCGCAGTAACCGAAAACGAGTCAATATATGTATGTTTTATTCTTTTTAAGATCGGATTCGGCATGCATGAATATCGGTCAATCATGTATTCAAATGTCGATTGGAAACTCTTTCCACTATTATACGAAATATTGTGGAGAATAATTTCGTTATGTTATAATAGTTATAAACGGACAATAGGAGGACGACCGATGAATGAACAGATGTTTTGGCAACAAGTGAACAAAGAAGACTTCGAAAAAGTCGTGCGATATTTGCACAATGCATACGATCCAACCGACTACAAACGATCTCGCATTCTGAGGGAACAACTTATTGTCGACGTATTCGGCGAATATGGTTCCAAGGAAGATTTCGACCAAAAACGGCATTTGCTCGAAACGATTGCTCGTGCCAGCAAGACGGAGTGGGGACAAAAGCTGTACGAACAGGTGACTGGAAGCTGCGGTTTCATCCAAGCTACGGCCGTCAACAAGAAGTCCTATTACGAAGCCGTGGTCGGGAAGAACTTGGAAAAATACAACCCACGAACGTATGCGGACATTCTCAAACTTGTGGAACGGGCCATTCCGTATATCGTGCAGAATCCGAACATGTCGGCAGAAGAAGTGGCATCTCGCCTAAGCCAGGAATACGGCTACGTGGTGGGTTCCATCCTGCCGAGCGTGGGTACGATTCGGGCGTTTTTCAACAAACGCGTACAGGATTTGGCTGAAGCTTTGTCCGAAGCCGTGCAGATGGAAAAGAACGCCATTTTTACAAACGACAAGGCGAAATTCTTGGAGACAGTTGGACGCTTGTTTGACGAATATATCGTCGAATATGCGCCGGAAGACGTTGCCAAGGTCGTTTCCGACAAATTGCGCAACAAAAATTCGGCAAAATGATGGACAAAAATGGTCAGGGGGCAGGTGAAATACATCTGCCCTTTTATACAACCATTGCATCATTTATGACAGAAGACGCTTTGGCACCCTTTGTATTGTCGCAAAAATGCAGTGGGGGACGCATACAACCATGCGTCCCCTTTAATTTGTATCAGATATGTTTTGTCTCCCAAGCCATGCACTGTACATTTTCTTCTCGTTGGGAGCGTCCTTCGGTTTGTAGAATTCGACGCCTTCGTAGCGAGAAGGAAGGTACTGTTGGTCCACCCACCCGTTTGGATAGTCGTGCGGATACTTGTAGCCTATTCCCTGTCCGATCAGGCGGTTGAGCGGACTTCTGTCTGCAATATGTTTGGGGATGGGGTCGAGGTTCCCCTGCCTGACAAATTCAAGAGCATTTTTGATCGCGAGGTAGGTACTGTTGCTCTTGGGTGCCAACGCGAGATATGCGGCCGCCTGCGCCAAGATAATAGATGCTTCTGGGAATCCCACATCGAGCGCTGCCTGCACGCAGTTGTTTACCACGACCATGGCCATGGGATCGGCAAGCGATATGTCTTCCGCAGCGAGAATCTGCATCCGTCTGCAGATGAATTCGAGAGGAACCCCAGCTTCTATCATCCGAGCGAGATAATACATGCTGGCTTGTATGTCTGAACCGTTCGTAGAATGTATCCACGCCGCAATCAGGTTGTAGTGCTCATCGCTTTTTCTGTCCATTTTGATAATTTGCGTGGAAATAACTTGTTCCACGAGGTCCAGAGTAATCTTGCCATCACCGAATATGTGGCATTTCTCCAGAATGTTCAGTGCAATGCGAGCGTCACCGTTCGCCGCTCTGACTATTCTTTCAATGGCTTCCTTCGTCCACTTCAGCTTATACTTTCCGAGGCCCCTTTCTTCGTCGTCCAGCGCCCTCTTCAGGATTCTCTTGATATCGATGTCCTTCAGAGGTTCCAGACGAATGACCATGCATCTGGACACAAGTGCCGGCTGCAATTCGCGGAATACATTCTCCGTAGTTGCTCCAATGAGTACGATGTCCCCTTTTTCTACATGCTCGAGAAGAACATCCTGTTGCGTGGCGCTGAATCTGTGTATTTCGTCAATGAAGAGAATGGTGTTTTGACCAGTCCCTTCCTTGATTTTCTTAGCTTCTTCGAATATGGCCCGGAGTTCAGCCGTCGTGGTAGATTTTCCGTGTTCAAACAAGAATCTGCTTCCTGTGCTGTGGGCAATGATGTTGGCCAAAGAAGTCTTGCCTACACCCGGCGGTCCCATAAACAGACAGGAAAACAGCATGTCCTTTTCGATCATCTTCTTCAGGAGAGAGTGCTTTGCCAAGGCAAGCTCGTGTCCGAAAAATTCTTCGAGCGTCCTCGGTCTCATTCTGTAAGCCAATGGTACAGTATTTACCACCTTGGTCACGTGCATTCACCCCTCTTTCATTGCACACATATTTTACAGCAGAAGAAGCATTTTCGTCAATCCAAGGCATCTTTGTCTTTTTCCACCGTACACTCCGTACATATGTTCAAAATTTTGCATATATCATATACACAGTTGAGACAGATATGTTTTCCAAAATGGCTTTCTCTGATAGGCGAATAAATGAAATCAGGAATTTCTATATGTGCCGTGTGATCTAGACGATTTTCCATACCATCAAAACTATACGTGCCTATAGAGCATTTGAAATCAAATGTTCCAACAGTGTCCCACCCCCACATCGTGTTCCGAGTTCAATGCATATAGCGATTAATATGCATACTGCAAGTTGTACATGCTACGTCCAGCATTATGAGTCACCGAAGTATTATCACGAATGGTACTTTCCAACAAGGAAGTACGGTATCAGTCTAGAATATGCTGTGACAGACTAATCTTTGTTAGCAAAAGAGTCACCGAAGCCTACAATTCAGCACACCATGTTATGTTCCGTTAACAATTTGACTAAGACATGTATATACCATTTGTTCTGAGTCACCATTGAGTCACCATTGAGTCATTTGGTGACTCAGATCTGCCAAATGTATTATAAAGATATCTTAGTGTAAGTATAGACAGAGCAAACTTTACTATTTCACAAATATGTATCATAAATGTACCCGAGTCACCGTGTGACTGCAATTCACAGCCCATTTCCAACGGAACTTTTGTTTTTTAGATACGTATGCCGAAATATACTTTCGTCGGGGTAATATATACATACGTACACGTACGCGTACGCGTACATGTACGTACACATATACGCACACGTTTGTATATATTTTTCCTTTTTCTTTTTTTTCTTTTTATATTTTTTATTTTATTTTTATTACGTTGGGAAAAGGGCGACGATATGAGTCACCAGGTGACTCATAGATATCTACAGAGAAAACGGTTGCAACATTCCTTCCATTCTTATATAAACGAGACATGAGAAATATCGACAGATCTGAGTCACTTGGTGACTCATAGATATCTACGCAGAAAATATATACAACAACATTCGAATTCCGTCAGTATAAAGACTTGATTGATATGTGAATACATGAGTCACCAAGTGACTCAGGTTCCCAAATATGGCAAAAAGGGTCAAAATTATTTAGCAATACTTGTGTGAAAATACTTCGACGCATGCATCCACATTCGTTTGGCGGTGACTCTGCATGTATGTTTGGTGAAGTTGTTTGTGACCAAGACATGCTGAATATCGTTTTTGTTTTTTCTACAATTAGTTTTATAGCACTTTGCAATGATTTTATTAATTCCGATCGATAGCGTTGCACATGGTTCGTTGGAACGGGATCTCCCAATTCTATTGTACATTCATGGCGGGATACGTATCCGATACGTATCCCGCAGGTGAACGGTCCAATCGTGCGTTCAAAAATATCCCGAGTGATTCTGGAAATGGAGTTTGCAACCATTTTGACCACGTTGGCGGTGTAGGATACGTATCCGATACGTATCCGTCGGGTGTCCAAAACCGTGTAGGGCACGTTGGGAACGAAACAAAGCATATCTGTTTCATGTTTATTCATAAATGTGCAAGGATAAATTCGGTATACGTTACGATCTTTGTAGAAACGTTATTCAATGTATATGATGCAACATTCGGAATCCCAGACACTCGATCTGCCACATGTTGCAACAATGCCGTATGGTTCGTCGCTAAAACATACTGATGTCGCTTGAATCGTTTGACATCCCCGTTTGTAAACTATATATTGACCGTTTGAATATGTATATAGTAAAATGATAAGCGGGGGTGTCTTATATGTTTGAACAAAAGGTTCAGACAGGCGAGAATCACCTGGACAAACATGAAAGGGAAAAGGCCAGAAAGAGGAAATATAACGAATATTACAAGAATTCCCACCCATATGTCAGACAAATGAAAACAATAAGTTCCATGAAATACGTCGCACGTCTTCGCGGCGACAAAAAACGTCTGAAGGAATTGGAAGAACGGTATGAACAACTTCGGAAACTGCGAGACGAATGGAGGAAGGCGCAACATGAATCAAGACCCAAACCAAGTAAAGCAACAAAACAATCCGACGCGCAAAAATCCTCCATCGACAGCTAATTCTGTTCCTATCATACATACGAAAGGTGGCACCGTTGTACATTCGTCTACACTTACTCTGCAGTTTACATACCTGAACGACGCCATACAGCTTTTGGGGCCATACGTGCTGTTCGACAGGCAACTTGTGCAGAGGATTGTACACCACGAAATAGACGTGGATGAGAACACGGGGGTAGACAACCATCTGTACACACTGGCGCAGCTTCTCAAATCTCATTCCCTGAAGGAAACGAAACCCGTGGGCAGTCCATCGCTGAAAAAGGCGCATGAAGCTGTAGAATGGCTTCGCGACAACATCGCTACAAATTCACCGAAAAAAGCTGACATGATTGAGCAGTTCAAGGCCAACGTTACCGTACAGGACGTCTATGACATCTTGTACAGAGTATTCGACAACGAATGGTTGGGGTATGAGGACGTAAAGATATTCGAAAAGAACGGTGCCTATTGGATAGTCGAATCCAAGCCGAATGGCAAAACGGGGAAAGAAGTGGAAGTCACGAACTTTGTGCTCCGTCCGGTATCCAAGATCACCGTGAAGAACCAGGACATCAGTCGGGTGTATAACGAATTCCAACTTATTCCGAACAGCAAAAAGCACAAACCAATAACGGTGTTTCTCAACACCGACAATTTGAGCACTGTGAAAAACTTCCAAGACACCATTTCCTTGCAAGCCGGAATCGTCGAACCCAGAACCTTCGTACCGCAGTCGCACATGAGGGGGCTTTCATACAAACTTACCGATCTTGACTGGCGACATGTGGAGTATGCAACCAAAAAAGGTACGACTGTGCTCGGATACGAACGGTTCGAAGGGGACCCAAACAAATATTTCTGTACCCCGGACGGCAAAGTCTACAAACAAGATGGCACCATTGCTGACGATGTTGTGTTCGTGCACCCAAAAATACGCTTGGAAGACGACGATGAATCTAGCACGGACATGTACGGTAACATGGATTACGATCCGAAGAAGTGGCCAGAAATTCTCAAATTCATAGCTTCCAACTTCATCAAACTCAACAAGAAAGATGTCATGCTCAAGATCGGCGGATTCTTTTTTAGCACCATACATGAATACAACATTCGCAAAGTCATCAACGAATTTCCGATATTCCACGTCGCAGGGCAGCCGGGTTCTGGCAAAACCTTGACCGTAGGTTCGCTTGCACCGTATTTCGGATATGCAAGTCACACTATCCAAAACTTTCCGCCTAACACGCCGGCCTTGTCCAAGATGCTCACTGTATCCTATACTATTCCTCTCATTCTCGATGAGTACGGTGGGGGAAACTTGGAAGACGGTTGGGATGCAGAAAAGATGCGGAGAGTGCACGCCATCATGAAAAACGTGTACATCAAAGGTGTCGAACGCAAGCTGGGACGTGGCGAAGGCGGTCAAGGTCAGTTTCGCTACAAAATGCGCAATCCGCTTCTGTCTCTCGGACAGAGGTTCATCCAAGCAGATTCCGTGACAGACAGAACCATCCAAGTCATTATCGACGGTTCCCTCAAGGGAACTCCAGAAGGGGATATTGCCAAGCGGACTGCCGATGCATTCAGAGATTTTGAGGACAAAAACTTCATCGTCGGATACAGCCTGTGGAGTATGAACATCGACGATGAACATGTACAAAACGTTGTAAGACATTACTTGAAAGAAAACGAAAAAAGAAAACGCGAACTCCTTCTCAGCATTTCGGAACGGCAGCTTTCCATGCTGTGTGCAATACAGACGGGGTTGCATTTCTTCCTGGAATTGTGCAAGGAATATAATCTCGAAGACGTTGTGGGTTACACGCAAGAAGACATCTACAATCTGGTGGTATCCCAGTCGAAATTCAACGAGGAAATTGCAACCAAGGCGAGCAGAAACCCGCTCGAACACTTCCTGCAGGATTTTGCGACGCACATCCGTACGAAAGCGCACATTTCTTCCGGCGTATATGGCGTAGGTCAGATTGTCATGGCGGGACAACGTCGCGGAGAATCGGCGAAAGAACCCGGTAAGTTCGGTGCAAAAGTGTTGACCGAAGAAGCCTGCGTATATGGCCATCCGTTCATTGCAGTAAAGCTGGACCAACTCATAACCATACTCAATACATCGTTGCACAATTCGCGCCAAGTACACGTCTATTCCAACATTCAACCTTACCTGTATTCTTCCTTCGAACGTGCCAAAAAGTCCGGTGGCGACGATTTGGTTCTCGCTCCGCAGGGCTTCAAGTTGAATTTCAGCGTGGACAATTCGAGAAGTACGGGAAGATACACGATATTCAACATGAAGAAGCTCGGAGAATTAGATGAAGTGTTCGTGAACCACGAAATCATCCGAAAAGCTGCAATGGGACCGATCGACTATCCGACAATAGAATCGGAATCAGATTCGGAAGAAGAATGAAGCACCCAGTTCGGGTGCTTCTTTCATTTGACGGCATATCGGTTGTAGTCCGCATTTCGCATTCTTTTGTACAGCAGGGCTCGTCCGACAAAATCTGCATCTGCATTGACGTCTCTGGATTCAGTCCATCTTTGACCATTCCATGTTAGGATAAAACATTCAGACTCGCCAAAAATACCGTCTACGCACAAGAGACATATTGTCCGATTCACTGTATATATATAAACCTGCGGGTATCGTTCCAACAGACTGCATATGTATGGTATGAAGTCTTTTTTCTTCATGTCATCGAAACGAGTTACGACTTTTATGAACCGCTAGATTCCAAGTGCAGTGTGGAAAAGTTGCGTTTTTTCATAACAGTTACGAAATCGTCCAAACTGTTGTTTAACTTGTGAGAAGTCACGATATTGGAAAAAATGGAAAATATCATGTTGTTTATTTCTTCCTTCATCGTGACATTCGAATACATCATATGCTTTACGGTGGTAACAACGTCTACATGTGTAGTTTTTACGTTCCAATAATCGGGGAATACAATATTCCCCCAAATTGTACGCCAATGCCCAGCCATATGGGTATGGGGGCGAATAATGTCCTACCTACGGAATCCAACTGTATGGGAGACGTACATAGGATTTTCATGGAACCTTTCATGGCTACAAATGTGGACGATGATATATCCAGGCATACTGACCATCTGTTTTTTGCAGTTATCTTTTTATAACTTTTTCTACAAATTGTTGAATGTCTTGTTGGCAGTTTGATAGTATCATATATACAGGAACACTCCTACAACACTTGGTTTCATTGGGTAGTCGGAATCCCCGACACACAATCGGTTTTTTCTATTCTCAATATCCATCTATATGCCTAAACCAAATGAAATCATTGAATCAGAAGCAAGAGAATGGCGATCGGAATAGGGATGTTGGGCGTAGTTTCGCATGCACCTGGTGCAGCTTGTCAGTTATTATTGAATTTTCGGTACGATTCCAAACACGTTGCGAAGTATGCTTCTGTAAAATTGGGAAGAACAAAAATGACCTTCAAGGTGGTGCTTGACTTTGTTCCAATCTTCGTCAGTAGGCATTCACCCGATAGACATATGCTTCTGCGGTTTTTCGCCTTCTTCTGCCCAAGGTACGTCTGCCATCATGTCGATAAACTCGACATCCGTTCGTTTCGACAGGATGTGCACGACTTCTTCCAAGTCGTAATTGCCGTCGTGCAACTGTCCTTGTGCCAAATTGAGTTTAGTGTACCTGGGAAGAAGCTGCTTCCCTTCATAGTACAGGTTGTGGAAGTTGTGGACCAACATCACCTCGTTTTTGTCGAATCCATATTTCTGCATATGGGTGAACGGTTTGTCGATGTGGAACGACGCCAGTTCCTCCAAATTGTCTGGGTCTTCGATGTCGTTCGTACGGTACCACTCCACAAAAGATCTTTTGTATAGTCTTACGTGACAGGGCGAAATCTTCGTGAACATATCGATTTCCATTTCTGCAACGTCTTCTTTGGCAATACCTTCCATCTCGCTGTAGGGACGGCCGTCAATCAACACGACATCGCGGAAAGCATACAGACCGTTTTCCAGCGGAGTCGTGGATACCTTGCGTTCATATGCGTAGGCAACAGATTTCGTTTTCATGTCCGATTTCTCCTTACACGGTATTCGTATTTTTATTATACTTCAAAATAGTTATTCTCGACAATTAATTTCCGAAAAATGGCAGGACGATTATGGGTGCATATGGAACGTACATAATAAATATAAAAATGCCGACCGATTTCTCGGTCGGCATTTTATATGCGTCACCTGGATTGCTCCGGTACGATTTCGTCAATTTCCGGTCCTGCAGGGAGATTCAGCACCTTCGCCACATATTTCTCAAGCTGTTCTTTGGTGTTTCGTTCCGGACTGTGCCGCACGAGTTCCAAACACAGATCGAGGACTTCGCCTATCTGTTTGCCGTACTTTTTGGGGTCAAAATTCGGAATGAATTTCATAACGTCGTGTCCGTCTATGGCGACTTCGTGCTTGTAGACGATCGTTTTGTCGATGTTCCTGTCATATGCATTCTTAAGATCTTCAATGATCGTCAGGTCTTTTGCGAGCTTCCCGGCAAGCTGATCGTATTTTTTGTGGCGAATGAGGTCGGAAAGCACGCTTTTCAGTTCTTCTTTGTCCCTACAGTCTGCAGCTACCTTCCGGATGAATTTGATGAACGATTTGTCGTTTTTGGGATCGCAACGCATCATATGATGACGCACCATGGTTGCCACATATTTAGCCACATTCTTGCCAAGGAGAAGTTTGTTAAGGCATATGTCATGTGCGATTTCTGCCCCACGTACATCGTGGTCGTAATCATTTTCCGGCAGATCGTGTACGTTGTATTTGAATTTGTAGTAGTCGTTTTTGTATATGCCTTTTGCAATGTCGTGGAAAAATGCAGCTACACGGAATGGAAGACTTTCGTTTGCATCCACGGCATGTTGCACGACTTCCTTCACATGGTCGTATGCTTTCAGGCTGTGGTATTTTGGATTCTGTTCATGATCGGGAAGATGTGCCATTTCGGGAAATACGTGATGAAGGACGCGGGTTTGTTCCATGGCGGTCATTGCATGATTCACGCGATTGCCGCCGAGCATCCGCAGAAATTCCCTGCCTATCATTTCATATGGTACGGCACGGGAATCTTCGAGCATATGGGCACAGTCTCTCATGGCCGCTTTCGTACCTTCATCTATTTCAAATCCGAGCTGGGATACCAGACGTATACCGCGCATGATGCGTATCGGACTTTCGGAAAATCTGTTCAGACCGTTCTGATAGGGATCTTTGTACCCGACAGCAGAAATTGTCCTTTCAATCAAGTGACCATATCCGCCGAACGGGTCCACGACATACTTTTCCCATTCCTCCGGCGTGTAGTCCACATGAAGTGCAATGGAATTGATGGTAAAGTCTCTGCGGGCAAGGTCGTGTTCGATGTCGTCGATGAATTCCACTTTCTCCGGACGAAGCGATCCGCCTTTGGGATACCTTTCCGTCCGAAATCTGGCAATTTCATATTCGATTCCGTCATGCTTCACCTGTATGACATGCAAGTCGCGGTTTATCACTGTAGGTCGAAGACCTGCCGACTTGAGTGCGTCGTACACAATGTTCGCATCTGCGTCGGCAGCAATGTCCACATCCTTCGATACAACGCCCAAGAACTTGTCGCGTACATAACCGCCAACGTAATACACTTCATCGGACAGATTGCGCAGTGTTTGCACGACCAGGTTTTGGTTCATCAATTCCACCTCGCCGTCAGCCAATATAAGACTGCCCCCGATGCCTGGGGCAAAGGGGGGGGGCAGACTTTCACCATTCGTTTTCGTGTACGAGTTCGTACACCTGCTTTGCGATGTCCTTCACGACGTCCGAAAGTTCATGTGTCGGAGTGGATCGGATGGAACTTGGGTCCACCGTTTTCGAAGAGAACGATTCCCATTCATTGTCTTTGGCATTGAATTTGCCGCTGAAATCAACTTTGGCATCTTTGCCTTCCCCGTATGCCGTGCCTTCTACCGTGATAATGCCATTTTTGTTTGTCGTGACTTTTTTGATGTCGATCTTGGTTCTGCTGGTGTTGGACATATCGTTCCTCCCACAAGTGTAGTATTGGATATTTTGATTATAACACGGAAGATTCGTTGCATTCAATCATTATATGGTAGATTTTGACATCTGTGACGTCTTTGATTTCCACCAGTCTTCCAATTCTGCCAAGGTGTATATAACGTTCTTCGTGGGCAGTGCATCCATAAAGTATTCGCCGTACGTTGCCGTGCGAATCCTGGCATCCAGAATAGTTATTATTCCGAAGTCCTTTTCGTTGCGAATAAGACGTCCTACGCCCTGTTTGAACTGCATGACGGCTTCCGGAATACTGTATACCCTAAAAGCATTTCGGAAGTTGGCTTCATGGTATTCGCAAGTAGCTTTCACAATTGGATTGCTTTGATTCGGGAACGGCAACTTGTCCAATATCACAGATGCGAGGGACATGCCGGGAACATCTATGCCTTCCCACATGGACTTCGTTCCGAACAAGATGCTGTGTTCGTCCTCCCGGAAGGTACGGAGAACTTCTTGCAGAGATCCTTCGCCTTGCATCAGACATGTGTACGGTACCCTGTTCCGCATGCGTTCGTAGAAGTTCTTCATGGAATTGATGCTTGTGCAGAGTACAAGTGTTCTGCCCTGCGTCATGCGGATAAGTTTTTCCATTTCCTCGCATGCTTTGTCGAAGAATTCTTCTTCATTCGGATTCGGTATGTGTCCCGGAATGTACACCCGAACGTTTGCATCGTAATCGAAAGGTGAATCGAAGCAAGTAAAGCTGGATTCATATTGTTTCGGGTCGAATCCGAGAATGGATTGGAAATAACTTGCCCTGCCACCTATGCCAAGCGTGGCGGAAGTGATTACGACGGATTTCCGACCAAACTTCGACTGATACAGGGAACCCACGTCTATCGGAGTGTAGTTGAGAATCGTGTACGGTTTTGACGTCTTTCTTTTCGGCGTCTTCACTTCTGCCCAGAAAGCGAAGTGATTATGCATTTTATTGATGAATTCTAGGTCTTGTTTCAAGGTGATGAATTTGTCTGTCAGTTTGTATGCCACGGCTACGCCTTCTGCATCGGAATCCTCTTCCGATTTACCCCAAAATAACCCCACCAATCTGTTTGGATCGCCATTCGAATCCGTCACGATGCTTTCGCAAATTTCTGCCATATGCGCGGCCGACTGTTTATCATAAGCATTTTTGTCAACGAGAAAAGGTGCACTTGTATCCGGTCCCATGCCGTCTACTTGGATAAGAGACTTTGGCTTTGCCGAGGAAAAGACTTTATGCGTCAGATCTTCCAATTCGTCGAGCAAATGCCGTACGTAGTTCGCACCATAGTGCCCCACATATTCGATGTGATTTCGCGTTTCTTTGATGAGATCGTTTACTGCCCTTTGGGACACCTGCCTTGTATAAACGTTGGCAAGAACTTCTGGCATCGAATGACCTTCGTCGAACACAATGTACTTGTATGAAGGCAGAATCCGAGCTTTCGGATACCTGATGTCGTACATCACCACGTGGTGATTGGTGACAATGAGGTTAGCAGTTTTCGCTTTCCGTCTCGCAGCGAGCATGGGACAGTTTTCGGCTCTCGGACACCTTCTCCCCAGACAATCGTCGTCCGCATTGACGAACCTTACGACGTCCGCTTGTACAAGAGGAATCCGAAGATCCTCCACTTCCTTACTCGACTTGCATTGAAGATACAAAAAATACGAAATACGTCCTTCTGCATACGCCTTTTCGTACTTGTACGGACACAGATAGTTGCTCTTTCCCTTGAGGATGGCATATTTGATGTTGGAAAGTCCGAGGTCCTGCAAAAGTTGCGGAATGTCGCGGGCAAGTTGATCTTGCAAAACCTTCGTAGCTGTAGATATGATTATGGGTTCACCATCATTCACATCCATGCCGAGCAATATGGGCACGAGATAGCCGTTGGATTTGCCCACGCCGGTCTTGGCTTCTATAAATGCGTGTTGTCCGTTGGCGAAGTTGGAATACACGGTGGATGCCATCTGAATTTGCGTCGATCTCACGTTGTATTTCGGGTTTGCTTCTGGCAGTGTCTGGGAGAATGTCTGATGGACTTTTAGGAAACCGTCCAATTCGTCGCCAAAGTGTGCCATGTACGTTTCGTCCTCCTTCCGCAACTTGCAGTCTGTTATGTCCGTCGTACCGATCAGGCGTCCGTGCTTTGCAAGGCTTCGATGATTTTCCGCGCATTGATGACTTCATCAAACAGGTCTTTTTTCTTGCGCAGGAGCTTCCAAACGTAGGACTCAACCGTATTTTTTGCTATAAGGTCCACGACCAACACGTTATTTTTCTGTCCAGTACGGTGGAGTCTGTCTTCCGCCTGCTCGTTGAGGGCCGGATTCCACTCGCGATCGAGGAAGAAGATAGTGGAAGCCCGAGTCAGCGTAAGTCCTACACCGGCCGCCCGAATGGTGCCGAGGAAAAGCTTGATGCTGTCGTCAGTCTGGAACTTCTTGACGATTTCTTGACGTTCCGGGATAGGAACGGAACCCGTGATTTCCACGTAGCGGATTCCCATGGCGTCAAGTCTGGGCTTGAACATGTCGAGTGCTGTCGCAAACTGCGACATAACAACTGCCTTCTTGCCGTCTGCAAGGTATTCGGGCAAGATATCGCACAAAGTGTCGAGTTTGGGTGCGTCAGCATTTATGTCGTTCATGAGCAGACCTGCAGAAATGGCAATCTGACGCAGACGCGTAGTCTGTGCAAGGAGAGTAGAAGCCGATAGATTGCCCACTTCGTCCATGGCCTTTTTGAACGGTTCCGACGGTGCGACGATCATAGCCACACGTTCTGCACGGTCGCGGAAATCATGCAGGATTTCAACCATGCAATTGTACATGGCTTTCTTGCCTTCTGCGTCTTCGTTTTTCGGTTTGTATTTTTCCAAGTCGTAGTCTTCGATGCGATACATCTGGAAAGGTTCGCCCAATTGTTTCAGCCGTTCGACAAACAGTTCTGCTTGCAGTACATCCCCGTCTGTGTCGAAATGGATGATGCTCTTTTCTGCCAGACGATTTTGCCGTATTTGGTCGAGCAGATCGTCCGGTTTGACGTTCATAATGGGTTTCATGTAACAAGCGACGAGATTGTTTTTCATTTCGTTGTACAGCCGTTTTTGAACCGGGGTCATTTCTACCATAATTCTCTGATAGGACTTGTCCGGCAAATCGGCGATGAGTTCTTCCTTCATGCGTCGAATCATGATCGGTGCAAGTTCCTTTTTCAGGGCTTCCATATCCTTCGCACCGATTATCTTCTTGCCGAAAGGCGTTTCTTGAACTTGGCAGAACTTGTCCACGAAAGTCCAATAGGAGGAATATTTCACTGGGTCGAGACGGTGCAAGATGGACCAAAGTTCGTCCACTTGGTTCATGAACGGCGTACCGGTTACGGCAACGATTTTCTTGGCACGTATCGCGTTCACGGCTTCCGTATACATGCTCTTCCGGTTCTTGATGCGGTGTGCTTCGTCGATGATAAGAACGTCCCACACCCTGTCCGGCACGTCTTCTTCCCATATCTTTTTGCTTTTCGGTTTGGGCGGAAGTCCCGCTTTCACACGTTTCTCATTGCGACTTTCGATGAGCCGGTTGAGTCGTTCGACGTCCGTGAAGTACACTTGGGGAGCCGTAGGCAACGATTCGTAGTTGATGATCGTGTATTTGCCGGGATTTTCCCACAGCTTTTCTTTCTTTTTGGGCGTGCCGTCGATAACTTGTACGCACCCGTCTTTCCAAGTGCCGGCCATGCTCTTCCATAGTTCGATTTCCGCCGCCCATGTCCATTTCAGCGTGTTGGGGCATACGACGAGGACGGCGAGGTCTTCATAGCTTGCGCCTTCGTTGAGTTCTTCGCAGAGACATATAGATTCCAACGTCTTTCCAAGTCCCATGTCATCGGCAAGAAGAGGGTTGGGGATTTCCTTCATCAGTTTTACTGCTACCCTCTGATAATTTGCGAGATGTTTGGAGAGGTTCGATTTCAGTTCCACGTCTTCCATGTTTTTAAGGTTTTCAATGGCTTCATTTTCTGCATAGATTTTCTGCACAATGGCGAGGGTTTCTTCATCTGCAGATTCCGGGAATTTGGTCTGTATTTCTTCAAACGTGGTGAGGCTGAATGGATACGTCCAAGCCGATTTCAACTTGCTGAAGTAATACCCAGGTATGCTTTTCGCCAAACTGTTTTCAGTGAAATCGCAGTACAAATTTATCTTAACTGGCTTACCATTTTTGTCCAAGTCAAACGTGATTCGTGCCAATTCTTTAACCTCCTTGCCAGCAACGTACACAACGTCATGACATTATTGTACCATGAACTTGTACAAAACGTCAATACAGGTGTCGGGAACCTTTCCGTGCAAGGATTTGTTCTTTATGACAAAGACGATTGCCACAAGATGTCACTGTCGGAAATTGACATATACATACATGTATGTGATATAATAAAAATAACTGATCATATACATATGTGTTCGCAGTCAAGAATTTGAGAAGGAGGTGACCCGATCTTGCAAATAAGCGGTCTGGGAATTTCGATGGAATCTATCGACATGCAGAAGGTAAAAGAAAAGTTTCGTACCTTGAATGCGAGAGAACGCACGGTCATTCGACATCTGACCGGATTCGAAGGTGTCGAAATAAAATCGCTGAATGCGATTGCAGAAGAACTTGGCATATCAAGAGAGAGGGCCAGACAGGTGGCAATAATCGCCATCGGCAAGATGGATGCTGCTCTTCAGGAAGATAAAGACGACGTAGTCGAACAACTCGCCAATCTGGCGGAAAAAGAATACGGCGGGGAATTTCCGAGCAGCTTTGATGTGAAAATCAATCACGTAAAACTCTATTGGAAAATACGTGGAACGTTCGGGGAATATAAAAAGGTGCAAGCCCTGGCAGAGAAGAAGCTGCGGGAAAAGCATGCTACAGCATTTGACTTCTGAGCCAGGACTCGAAATTGGGGAGAGACATGACGGAGGAATTCAGATTCCATTCGTCAAGGGCGTCCTTGATCATCTTGTGTCTGGCAGAATTGGAATTGCCCACGAGAAACGTCAGATGAGGAAATACAATGGCGGATGGCGAGTGGGAAGCCACGTGCTGTTTGTACCACGAAGCATCTATCCACGTCCTGTAGGTCTTCAACATATAGTAATGCTTTATCTTCGATTTTATCAATTCCTTTCCTTCATTCCCCAAATCTACCTCCAGAAATAGGGAAAAAATATTCCCAAATTTTATGTCCGCAAAAATCGCCACAACATCTGGCACTATCCCCGACTTCTTTTTATAGGCGATGGGCATAAAATTTTCTTCTTCTATGCCCACATGGACCATATCCCATCCGGCATCTTCCGCAGTTCTCTTCATTATACACACCACGTCGTTTATGACCAAGTTGTGCATATATGTTATCGGGAGTCTCTTGCTTATTGTGCCATCCGCCATTTTGATGTGTTTTATGCACTTTTTCCACGACTTCTTCCCCGCTATAAACCTGTATGCCCTGTCAAGCGAATATATGAGGGTTGGTTTGGAACAGTTGGGTCCCACGTATGCTGCAGCACGATCGACAAAATGATTGTCGTAGAGAAATTTGAGTCTCTTGTTGAGGATAACCTTTCCCTGTTTCAGATTTTTCATGCCGACAAGTTCGAGCAGATGATCCCGACTGGCAAATCTGTGCTTTCTGAGAATTTCAAGCAAAAGCATATCCCTCTCGGTAAGCCGTTTTGACGCAATTTCCATGACCGTCTTGGCAGAAAGTGTTACACCTTCCTTGCGATCGTTTTGTATATTCATATATGCACCTCGCTGTCTTTCCATGCTGTTTCACCACGTATCAGCCACCCCATCCGAAGCTTGCCAAGAGGGAGATGATGAACGTAATCAGCCCCCATTTGAACGATTTGGAAGCAAACTTCGTCGCTCCGAGTGCCACGGCAAGAAGTGAAAGGAGCACGAGTACGTGGCTGAGTTGTCCCGCCACATCTACGAAAATGAAATACATCAAATCGACGAAGAGTTGCTTTATAGCCATGTACACGGATGCCGCCATTTCGTGGACTTGTTCGGAAATCTGTTCCTTCAATCCGTCCAACGGACCGTATATGATCAGTCGATCGTCAACTTGGTCGGTCATTCGGTCAGTTAATTGGTTCGTAAATCGTATGGTGTAGGCTCTCGTCATCATGGTTCATCGTCTTCCCTTCTGCTCGCAACGTTCATGGTTGCTCCTTTGACGATTTTGCCGTCGTCGATTATGGGAATATCGTCTGCTATTCGTGTCGGATCTATGCCGAGCAGGGACAGTTCCTTCTTCGTAATTTCGTACTCCACTTCTCGAATCGGGCGGGAATACATTTTGAGACACTTTTCTGCAATGTCCGAATTGTCGTATTTCGGATACAACATGTCAACTGGCGGTTCGATCTTTACGAGCATCGGAGGAACTGGTCCCTCTTTGGTGTGCGTAATGACGAATGCGTGGTATCTGGGAAGTTCCAATGCTTCGGCGATGGTGTAGGGTGCGATTTCTTCCTGCAGTTCCTTCCACGTGTCTTTCGAACTGTTATATAAAATGTAGTGGATACCTGCCGACTTTATCGTCTTCGCAAGTTCCTTCGACTTGTCTCGAATTTGTTCCCACGTATGGAAGAACCATACGAGACCGAGCCGCCATTTGCGGGATTCGACGACCATACGCTTCCAATTTTCCACGGACGACATAAATTGGTGCGGTTCATCCATGAGTAGGAACGTAGGCACCCCGTGTTCGATCACGCGGTTTCTGTCCCTCGTCTGTACGGTCAGCCAAATCTTGGAAATGATGAAAGCTACGATGGCGTCGGTGGCCGCTTCCCCAAGTTCAGCCACGGGAACCTTGATGAGTATGCACTTGCTCTTGTAGTCCGATTTCAAATCCTGATTGATCAGCTTTCGGAAATCGAGCATGAAGTTCCCTTTGGCATCTTTCCTGGGAATTTGACACAAAATGTTTTTCATGTTGTCATCGTCAAGCAGATAGTCAAGACGGTTGAGTACCGGACTCACGATAAGCTGTTGCTGTCTTTCGTTGAAGGTTTGGAACTGCATCCAAGCCTGTTTGACCGCCACGTTTTTAATGGTCGGTATCTTCCTTACCCTGTATTCCTCGTCTACGAGCATTAGAATGACGTCGAGAATGGTCGAATTTTTGTCTTCATATACCGCTTGCGCCGCTTTCTTCATCCACCTGCGCATTTGCGGTCCAAACTGACCCGTAATCTTCTCCATGAAGGATAGAAGTTCTGCCGTAAGACGGTTCCCAGAATTGTTCATGGAATCCAGCGCTTCGTTCCATACGAGACCGATCGGATAAGAAAGTTGACCGAAGTCAAGTTCCACGATGTCATTCTTCCGATCGGGAGGAATGGAATCGCGGATTTGGTTGCACATGCGACCGTCGGCAACGTCAATAGCTATGACGTTGAAGTTGTTGTCGTAGAATGCGGAACGAGCGAACGTGCTTGCATAACTGGACTTTCCGGAACCCATCTGACCAATGACTACACGGGGAAGGCAAAGTATGTCCAAATTGTCCGTGGGGTAGTATATTTTTTGTCTTTTTCCCTTCCTGGTGACTTCCCCAATGACGATTCCAGAACGTACGAGATCGTCCGGAATGTCCGTTTCCCTGTACTGCAGGCTTTGTACGGCAGGGTGCATCTTCTGTAAGTCCGGCGAAGGGAGTGCGATCATTTTGTTCACTTCTTTCACGGACAGAAGACATTTCTGTTCTTTGCCCCACTCGTTGGATCTTTCGTTGATGCACTTCACCATGCGTTTGTTGTCGCGTGGAAGGGTCATGATGAGCTTGTTGTCGCCGTCGAGTTCCCGGAAGGAATTGGCGATGGATTTCAGAATATGTTTCGCGCGCGACTTGTCAGAGGATTCGCAACCTATCCGTATCTGCGTCCAGAAAGCGTGGTTGGTCGTCTTGAACAGCGTGGATTGAGAAAGCTGTCTCACACTCTTTTTCTTTGTGGCATACATACGGTCCGACGATGCCAAACTGTCTATGAATCCTTCTATCGACTGTACGGTAAAGTCAAGTACGGTTTCCACGCTCTTTTTGAAGGTGCGTTTCGGGTCAACGAGAAGCTTCACGGGTAAATACCCCGTGTTTTTGTATTCTTCAAACAAGTTGTCGCATTCTTGTTGCCATTCGTCGGAAGCAGGGTCGAGAACGATCTGCAACACCGCCCGATCGCCGTCTTTCAACAATCCGTGTACGTTGAGCACGGATTCCACGAAGTTGTTTTCCGTCTTCTGGTTGGTATCGAGGCTGAGCATGTGGTGTTCCATGAGTTGCATATAGGCGCATTGCGTTTTCGATTCGTCGAACGTTTCTCGTTCTTCCGTTATGGAAACGGCGGCATCAGGCCACGTTGTGGCAAGCTTTCCTTTCACGTAGTTCAAGAAGTCCATGTCCGTATACAAGTTGAATTTGATCTTTTCTTCGTCCATGATGATCTCCCAAACGGGTACGTGCTTCTTCTTGTATTCGATGCCGCGTCTGAATTTGATGCGGTGTATGGGTGCCGTATAAGTGTCATACAAGGACGTAACGAGAATGAGGGTTTTATCATTCTTCACAAACTTGTCGGGACTTATGCTGAGACACACCTGGTCCGGTTTCTCTACTCGGAACAGAGACGTTGTTCCGAATTTCAGTCTGGCTGTTTGCATGAACACCCTTCCTTCCTTGTCCGAAAGTTCATGTTGCAGAGTGGGTGCCTATCAGACGAACAGGCTGACGATATTCTGTACCATGTTGATGCTGATGGAAAGAAAAGCAAGAACGGACAGAATCAGTTTGAAATGTTTGGCTTTCATGATTGTTTCCTCCTCATGATGTGCTTCACAAAGCCATGGACGAACCGACCTGCTTGATGATCTTCATAAGTCCCGGTGCGAGTTGTACGCCGATGTAGCCGAAAGCTGCGTATTGCATGCGGCGGAATCCTTCGTGCGCTCTGCCGATCATCACGTAAATGAAGCCGATGATGAACATCACGTAGCAGATGGGATTCGCAATGTCTCGGATGAGTTCAATAAGCGGCGAGAATGCCCTTTCCACGCTGAAGCTGGGTGCCGCATACGCAAACGAAGGAATAAAAAACAAGACGCTCGCCACGCATGCCACAACTTCCAACACCTTGTAGGTCTTGTTTTGCTTTTCGCCGCGAATTTCAGCGAGTTTTCGCCTGATGGCCCTCCGTTCCCTTCGCGATACCTTGAGCGATGCCAAAAGTTGCCGAAGTTCTTCATCCGACATTTCGCTGCAGTCTTCACGAGGGCCCGGAATGACGAGATCCGTATTTTTCACGGACGGACTGGGCATCGATCGGACGCAACGATTGGGAAAACTGAACTTCATCGTGTTTCCAATTACCGTTACAGACGGTATGCATACAGCACACATGTTCCTTTCCTCCTTGTTATTCTAAGATGTCTCCTATTATAATTTTATGCAAAATACAGTTTGTATTATTCCTATTTTCTTGTCGATCTTTATCGAATTTTATCGGATCATATCGGATTTTGTCGAATTGTGATTCTTCATGTGTTGTTCAGATGAATTTCGGAGCATATGGTTTTGTGAATTGTTTTCGTCATTTGGTCTGGAATCCACCTATTTATTGACAAAGTGCCTACCCGTATGATAAACTGAAGATGTCAGCACTGGTCACGGCATCAATAATGTACTTGACCTTTGTGTACAAGATATGATTAAATTATTCTAGAGCAATCATATCTGAAAACGGACAGGAGGAAAAACCCATGTCGCAACAAGATGATGTGAGAAGCCAAATGTTCAAGCAGGAGATTCTGGACGGCATCCTTACATACGCTCGGGCCGAAGGGGTGGAACTGAGCCGGAAGCAAGCGGACACGGCTTACAACGGTCTCATTCACACCGTTGCGGAAGCTCTGGCACAAGGTCGGCGCGTGAACTTCATCAAATTCGGGAGCCTGGAAGTCCGCCACCGTCCCGAACGTCCGTCCTGGGACATGCACCGCAAGAAAATGGTCACGCGTCCCCCGCACAACTACGTGTACTTCGGCGTCGGCACCAGCCTGAACAAGATGATTCAGAACGTCCGGTTCAAGCCGCAAGAACAGAACGGCAAGGTCAGGTATCTGGTGGAAGGAACCGAATCCGACTCGAACTGACCGGACCGAAACACACAGAAGGCCAGTGCGAAAATTGCACTGGCCTTCTTCATGCCAATATAAATTTGTCGAGAAGATCGTCTTTGCCGTCCAACTCATTGAGTTGGTCAGCAAATCTTTGTTCCCATTTTTCGAGTGTAGCCACCTGTTTGTCTGACAGGGGCTTGCCCTTCCGCAATTGGTTGCGAAGGGAAAGAATGGTCTTTCTGGTAAGTCCGCTTTTACATAAGAGAAGCTTGTTGAGCCTTCTTTCATGCTCCTTCATAATGTCTGCATTGCTTTCCATGTTTTCTATCGCATCCAGGAGACGTTTTTCCCAGTCCCCTTGCATCCCTTTTTCCAATGCTTCGATAATTCCGGAAGTCAGAGGAATGTTTCTTTTCATTCGATCTTGTATGGAAAGAAGAAACGGATTCCTTGGCTGTAGCCTGAGAGATAGGCGCACATACCTAATGTATTTTCGATACTTCACGTAGTATTCCGTTTTTTCTTGTATGATTCGCAGCTTTTCCGATTCTATGCGGATGTCGAGCGCATATTCTCGTGGGACGGGAAGCTTCGCCATTATGAGAACGTCCAGTTTGGCGTTTACTCTCAGATTGGGAGGATATTTCATGTCGGCAAAGTTGTTATTGCGGAGCCATACGAGTATCTCATCCCGCATCTTTATCTTTTCCCGAACACTGACATATATAGCATTCGCTTCATCTTCCGATACGTCAAAATATTCCGTGATACATTGCCGGGAAAACGATATGTCTTCGCGATCTCCGCTCCTTATGTCTTCCAAATACAGCATGTATCTCATATTGTAATTTTTGCAGTGGCTGCACACGCCGTCTGCATCCGTGTAATCCGCAAGTCCAACCTTTTTCTGCTGAAATGCAGGCACATGCGGAAACTTTTGGCTGAGAAAGCCGAGTTCCATGTCCAGCCACGTCTGCAGTGCTTTCTGTTTGTTGGGCGTCAAGCTTTGCAGTATATGTTTAACTTCCTTCCCAGACAAAAGTTTCATAACATCTTACCCCTTCACGCATATCTCCGTCACACCATAAACACAAAGGATTTTCAGGCAAATTGTTGCATACTAGTCGGTAGCCTTTTCCCAAAGTATAACACGACCGCGTATGGACTGTCAAGCCTGAAATCTTTTCCGAAAATATACAGAAACATGGTGATGGGCAATACTGACGTTCACTTTTAGAATTTTACGTTGGAAAGGCTGGACAAAAAGTTGTCTCTCAATGCCTTCACGTTGGGCTGTTTGAATTCGGGTTGTTTGTCGGATGTCGTCTCCAGAGATTCCAAGCTGAATTCCGAATCATTCGGAACTGCGTCGGAACCCACATCCGAAACGTCTGTACCCATATGGTGGTCAGACGTTGCAGGAATGTGAGTGATCTGCGGTCCTACATGTGCATTCGGTACATTCGGTGCCTGCACTTGTTGCGTAGAAAGCAACACCGCGATCTGTTGTAAAATATCTTTGTTTGCAGATACCGCCACAGTTTCGGCAATTGCCATTCTATACAGGGCCTCTTTCAGCACTTCCGTCTTGTTGCGTTGCTTTATGTAATCCCAGATGATTCGGTCACGTTCATATCTGTCGGGAAACAGTTTTGCACCAATAAATTCGTAGGACACTGTGATTTCCTCCTCCGAATACATATCTGTAAGACGGAGTTGAACGTAGTTCATCTGAGTTCAACCACGTTATACCGTTCTTCATAGATTAAACCACGACTGAACCCATCCGGTCAACCAAAATATGCATGTGCAGTACGCGCATTTGTATTTTCTGCAAAGTGCATTTGCACGGTATGCGAATATGTATATATTGTACGAATTTCGGGAGTTTGTTATAATGGTGGTGTGGCACATACTGCAATGCAGATTGTGCTGTATATTCTTGTCTGGAAATTATCGGAGGTGTATTTGTAATGGTGTCCATGGAACCGACCAATCTCGTCCTCAATGAAGAAGGAATCATTTCCGAAGATCTTCGGATGTTCCTTGCCAATCCTCCGGAAGGGGTGAAGCTGGAAGGAAGCCAATTCGTGGTCATCAGCATCGATTGGAACTACTACGGCAAAAAGATCCATTCGATCAATTCGATCACGGCTTCGTTCCTGAATTTCGACGCAAACGGCAATCTCGACCTTGCGTCGCTCGTTATCGGCACGACCAAATCGGATGTCCTGCTTCCCGTCCAAAAGGTGGCCGTGCGGGATTGGATTTGGGAATACGTCAAGAAGATCGACGGCGGAAGCATCGGCATCTGGCAACGGACGTTTTCCCACGTCAAGCAGGTTCTCCGGTAATATACAGCCGCATATGCAGAAGGCCAACCGATTACGGTTGGCCTTTTTCGTGTCCATGCGGTTCAATATGCATCGTCGTCGAAGTTGACGTCTGCGTTGTCCGAGTCGTCTGCATCGGCATCTGCAGAACCGCTCGCGGCCGCATTCCTTTCGAGCAGTTTCTGAATGTTTGTCCTGGAGGTTTCCTTCTGCTTCTCGCTGCGGGCCGGCGGCCTTTTCGGAATCATCCAGTGGGCCGGAATCCCTTCGAACACGTGCATGCCCGTTTCGTCCACTTCCACGGGTTCGATGCCGTATTTCTTGAGCCGATTGATCCACTTGGGATTGTATGTAGTGATCGTTGCGGTCAGGCTGTATTCATTGAAATGGACGTGGGTTTCCTTTTCGATCTTCTTGAGTTTCTTCGACATGGCGCAATCTCCTTTGCATCGTTTTTCTATCAACATTCTAACATGAAAAGTTTCGTTTGGTCAATCAAATTCTTTGTCGCAAAGTCGTCGGATTATCTTCAAAAGCAATGAGACTGCCTATTGGCAGTCTCGGTTTGCAGATCAGACAGCGACTTTTTTGGAGGTCTTTTTGGTCGGTTTGGTCGGTTTGGTCGGTTTTTTCCGGAGTTTGCTGATTGTCTCCATGTCGATGTCCCGGACGGAATCTGCCCAAGGTTCATCGAGACCGAGATCAAACACCGAATTGGACAAGTATTTGATCCCCATTTCATGGAGAACCGCCAACACTTCCCCATGCAGGTTCTCCATGAAGTCCTTGAGTTTTTCGGGCGGCACCCTGACGATCCCCACCAGATCTTGTTGGTATCTGTTCGATTCCGTGCCATTCCAAAACTTTACTCCCCCGCTGGCTGAAGTGTACATTGCGAGCGGGAAGAATTGACCGCATGTCGTGTAGTACAGGCTGAGCATGATGTCGAACTGGGCAACCGTGGACTGTCTTTCCACTTCCGCTTCGATTTCCGCTTCGGACCACCCTTTTGCGCGGAGTTCCTTGCGGAGTTGTGCCAGATAGACTTCGATGGGTTCGTTGTCCTTGCCCTTCTTCTTGGGCCGGTTTTCCAAATCGATGAACCCGGATAGGTCGAGGTCGATCCCGACCTCCATCAGATAGTCCGCAATCATCGATTTCGGACGGAACCGAATCTTCCGTGGTTCTCCGCGAACATAGATGACGCGAATACGGAAGTTCTTGTTGGCGAAGCCCATCTGTTCGCAAGCTGCGAACACATCTTCCGCAAGTTCGGAACGGAATTCGTCCCACTCGCGGTCGTCATCCAGTCCGACCATTTTGCGGAAATCTGCATCCGACATTCCGGCATGGGATTCCGGATAATGCAACCGAATTCCGTCCGCAGTGGAAACAAGTCCCAACATGAAGGACGGTTGTCCCGTGTACCTGCGGAATCCCGGTGCGCCAAGCTCTACCACCATGTTCATGCGACCGCTTGGCACATCGATGAATTCTGACATCCGGCAGTGTACGGTGATAAAATCCGCGCACTCCTTCAACAGAGAACCTCTGGGCATGAAGGTAAATGCATTCACGATCCCTTCCTGCCCTTGAACTTGTCTGACAATATACATCCAACCACTCCTTACACTACACATAATATTCACAAATCCATATTTTGATTCTACCATATGGTTGGGTATTTTGTCAAGACTTTCCAATAAAAGTCTTTGTTAACAAGACGGATTGTATGTATATTGCCAAAAATGATAAAAGGGGATGTGAACTGTATGTACACATCCCCTTCGTATATCGTCCTGCATCAATTGATGCTGGACATAAGGAGAAATCCCTTCGCATTCGACATTTGCGGCGTGTTGCACAGCTTGCTTTCGAGTTCGAAATCGTCAAAGTATTTGTGCAGTGCCATCGCGCCGCCGCCCGCAAGGAACACCATGTGGAAAAAGTTGATACGCGAACCCCACTTCTGCCGCACACGTTCCTTGATCGTCGTTGCAAGTTCGGCTTTGAATTTGTCGTAGATCGGCCTGAGGTTGTATTCCTTGCGGATGCGCTGCCCGCCGATGTATTGGCTGTAGGTGAATTGGCAGTCGCCCTTCAGCATGGCGTGTTCGAATTCGTTGGGATCCACGGAATTGCCGACCTGCAGTTCGAACCAACGTTGCGAATTTTCGATGACCTGCCGCATGCCTTGTTCGATCGTACCAGACAGTTCCGAACGGAGCCGCATTCCGTCGTTGAGGTCGATAACGATGAAATCCGTCGTCTTGAACCCGATATCAATGAGTCCAACAAGACCCGAAAGCTTCGGATTCCGAAATTCACCCTTGTCGTTGAAAAGTTGCGCCCAAAGAGCGCCGGCCGCTTGCGGGTAAACGCTCACCCTGTTGAATTCGATGGTTTTCGGAACGAATCCGCCGGAGACGAAGGAGATCTCTGCCTTCGTTTGTTCGAAAGCTTTCTGCAGTTCTCCCCGATGCTTGCTGTAGTATTGGAGGGGCAGACCCAATGCGAGTTCTTCGACGGAGTCGTTGTGATCCCCCATGACTACAGCCACAGCCGTCAGCACCAAAGCCTTCGCCCGGTGGTCCGCCAGCCGGTCGGTCCCCATGATGTAGGTTGCGTTCTCGCTCTCGCGTTTGGCAAGTTCGCCGATGAAGTAGTTGTAAGTTTCGCCGCCATCCCGAATGACTACCTGGAGGTTCTCCAGGTTTTCCTTGCCATCTTTCTCGCTCAGCAGATTGAGCCTGTCTCGTCCGTATCCGACGAGACTTGGGAAAACGGCTTGCTTTCCTTTGCTGGAGATGACTTTGGTAAAGCCGTACCCCGCGTCTACGGAAACCTTCAGTGACATCTATCCAACCTCCCATTTTGCAGTCTGGGAAACCCAGCACCCTTGTCTGTACGGTCGTCTGCACGGTACTATGGCTGTTTGCAAGACTTTGACCTTCATGTCAGATTATATCATGTATGCAGTTGCATTGTCAATTAAATAATAGGACCGATCTGCATTCGGTTCAATGTATTGACTTTTCATACTTTTTCATATTAAAATTTTCGTAACGGAACGTTAAAGTTTCCGTTTCGTCTACACAGGCACGGAAGGCGGTGTTATTCGTGGTTCAAATCATCAGGAAAAACGAAAACGAATTCGTCTGCATATTCGACCAGGCTAGCCTTCTGGAAAGCGTTGGAGTAAATGCGAATCAGGTGCGCAAAAGTGTGGAAGCCACGCAACGTCTGGCGACTTATGCCATAGATGTGGTGGTAAGGAAATACGACCTTGCCGCACAACCCACGGAATTTCAAGTCACCATTTGCGAAGAAAAAGACAAGTCTGAACCGAACGTCATGGCTCTTGTAAAGTACCTGAGCTGTGGCGCGGATATAGAAGAAGACGAAGATACCGACGAAGACGAAGACGTGGTGGAAGATTACTACGATGAAGGACACGTCGAACAAGGAGAAATTGCACTCGACGTCATTCCTGCGGATTATGCGGTGTATACCTTCTCCGACGTGGAAGACATCATCCGCATGCAGAACAACACCAAAGCTTTCGACTTTTGCGCATGTCGCCTGTTCCACCTCAATGGGAAGTACATCGCTCTCGTCGAAGAAATAGGAGATCAAGATCCGAACATCGTGGAAGATCTTCTTTCCATCTTCGCAGAATATGCAACGCTACAGTCGGGAATTACGGCAGAATACCTGGAAGAATATGGCAAATTCATCACAAACGATATCCCCAAAATGGTCGACATACTTGAAGGCAGGAATGCTTAAGCATTCCTGCCTTCAAGTATGGAGAGGAATATCATACCAACACGTAGTCTGCCGTCTGGATTTCGACTTTTTTATACGGATATTTGTCGAGAAGGAGTTCCTGCAACTTCCTTGCTTCCTTTTGGGCGCTGTCTGTGTACACGGCCGGCGTGACTTTCCACGGTCCTTGTCCGAGTACGTAGCGGGATGTCGGGTGCAAGATCTTCACATTGTACACCTTGCGTTTAATCTTGCATGTGAAGGAAATTTGTCCAGGGGTGTTTTCCGTAATGCGGAAGAATTCCGCGCCGAGGCTTTTCATAATCTGACTGATTTCTTGACCAGAATACGAGGAATTGGTTTTCACATATTCGATGAGTTCCGCCACCTTGCTTGCTTGGATGGTTTCGTTCTTGACGGCGGAACGGTCCAAGGTTTCTTTGACGGAGTCATACACGTGTTGGTTGCCCGTGTTGATGCAGATATTCCGAAGTTGGGAAAGTGCAGTGTTCAAATCCATGTTCATACTCCTTCCTTGATATGTATATATATTAGGACGAGCCTTATATAAAAATTATAGCAAGAAATTGCTTGACTGGTCAAGAAAACGTATATTATATTTTTTGTTGGAAAGTACCCAAATGTAAAGGTGGTGCGAGCGTTGCAAAACGGCGCCGTCATTAAAAACGTGGAACAATTTCTTCAATACATGTTTGAAGGTCAACGCGGACATGTGGAATTGATGTTCATGGGTTCGAACCGCATACCGAGCGTGAAATCGTATTCCTTGTTCGACCCTTCGTGGCTGAAGTATGCAGCCAACAGAATTGAGAAACTCAGAGTGTATGAAAACTGCTATTTCGGCGTCTGCCCGCGCAGAGAAAGCGTCGACAAACATGCGGAAGAAAGTCTGATCGTCGATGTTCCCTTTCTATGGGTAGACGTGGACGGAAAGCAGATCAACACTTCCCTGGACGAACACTTCAAAAGCATCATGAACATGGAACAAAAACCGACGCTTGTCATCATGTCGGGCAATGGATACCATTGCTATTGGAAGTTGAAGGAAACGTACCATGTGAAGGACCTCGATTGCAAGGCATACATCAAGGGGATTCTCAAGGGCCTCAGCGAATCTGTGCAGGGGGACTCCACGTTCAATCTGGACCGCGTGCTTCGCGTCCCTTTCACCTTCAACATGAAGGATAAAAGCAACCTGAAAAAGGTGCGCATTGTGCATTTCGACCCAAGCTTGGCGTATGATGTCCAGAACTTTGAATCGTTCAAAATGGATATAGACATCAACGAACTTATGGGGGACGAAGTGAAACAACAATTCCGTCCTATGCGTCTGGAGGATTTGGACGAACACAAGAAGCTTGTGAGGATGGCTAAAGATCGCCTATATCCGCACATCAGGAAAATACAGCGGGCGGAGAACTTCCCGCAGATATGGACCGACATTATCGTGGACAACTTGGCGAACGGCATCATCGACTATCCGATAGATCCTCCAGTCGAAGCCGACATCGACATGGAAGATGGCATGTTCATCCTCCACACGGGAGAGGAATTCTCAAGGTTTCCACTCGGTGAAGATGCCATGCGTGTCATAAAGCATATGGCGAAGCTTCGCAAGGAGGTTGCAACGAAGGACAAGATCGTAGTTTCCGAACTGCCGTTTGCCCTTCGAGTGAAAATTATGAACGGAACCCTGCGTGGTGGAAGATCGGAACTCGACTATAAGGTGATATACGAACTTCGCAGGATGGGCTACACGCCACTTGCTATCAGGAACTTGTATGAAGACGAACGATACAAGATCGGTCAAAAATACAGGGAACGGTATGGAAGTCGCCACAATTACCTCATGAGCATTATAAAGTCTGTAAACAAAAAGATGGAGAATGCGTGATGCATTCTCCATCTTTTTGTTTACATCATGAGGATTGCTAGGGCAAACAAATGTGCGACCACAAGGCACGGAATCCCAAATCTGAATTCCGGACGTTCCAATTTGTGACCGCTTGTATACACTCCTACAAATGCCCCGAATGAACCGAATGCAATGGTGGGGAGCCAAATGATCACGTTGGGGAACCTAAACCCCCTATTCATCGCCCCCAAATAATCCGCGATGTACAAAAGCAATGTTACCAAGTTCACAATCCCCAAGGTTTGAAGCAACACATCCGTTTGCACATTCCCACACTCCTTACACTAAACATATTCCTTACCTTTATTGTAACATGTCCTGCCATTTATTGCAAGTATACAGTATTGACAAACTTCGACACACATGATACAATTGAGGTATCCAAATAGTTTATTCGTGCCTTGATGAAAAGAACTACGAAGTCCAAGAAGGTGAAGGAATGACAGATTCCAGGGCAAAGATAAAAAAGCTTATTGAAAAGAATAAATGGAACCCAAGGTTCCCAAAAGACCCGAACAACCTGTATAATCCCCATTACGAACCGTTCCTCAAAGTATTGCTCAGATATGACTTCCTGCGTGTATCTGATATGAAGAGACTTTTGTGCTACAAAAACGAGAGGAACGTGAGATGGTACGTTTCTGCACTCAAGGAACTTGATTATATAGGATGCGTGCAGTTCAACAACTATTATTACTACTTCATCAAAAAAGCAGGAATCGAAATTCTGCACAGTGTGGATCCTTCGGTTCCGAAAAATCTCAATCGCACACCGGCCGGCATGCTGGTATTCGCAGCTCACAACAGTGCAGCTACGGAGGTCATGATGTCTTTCATCGAACACGACAACGTGCCAAATTCCGGTCTCCTTCTTTGGAGAGGTCCCATCGAATGTGAAAGTCTGTATCCGTATGACGATGGCTCTCCAAAGATAATCCCAGATGCACTTGGGTATTTTACTCACGATGGCGGAGAATCTTCATTCAATCTGGAACTCGATTCTGGCAAACAGAACTTGCAAATGATCGACGCCAAGATTCGGAACTATCTGACATATTTCCATCTGCACGGGTACAAGGCTGACCAACAAATCATTATGTTCGTAACGCTCCTCAACAAAGTGCGCGTTCAGAACATCATAAACACGGTCAACTTGTACTTGAAAGAAGCAGGAAGCCGTATGCGCGTGATAGTCGCCACCATGGAAGACATCAAGAAATACGGTCCCTATGCGGACATTTGGTATTGCAACCTCACCAACGGGAAACAGCAACACAATTTGTTTGAACTTTCTGTATTCGAATCCAGGAAGTTTGACCCGATTCATTTTCTCGGTCATGAAGAAGTGATCGACGGAAGACGCGATCTGCTTCGGGCCGTGAGGTCCGACATGCAAGTCAATAAAGAAGGTTTGCTCATCATTTGAAGAGATTGAGGTGGAACACATGGCGCGCAGACGTTATCGCAATGCTCAACACTATCACAAGCATTATCATTACCATGACAAGAAACCACTATGGCTAAGAATCGTCCTATGGATATTCGTGATATTCCTTCTCATTGTGGTGGGCAGATTCGCACTGATGTTCTACAATGACATCGTGAGAATGCTTCGGTGATTAAATTATTGTGTGCATAATTCCTTACACGTTATAATTTTTATAAACATTTTGTGTAAGGAGTGTGCACCATGTATCTGTTCCTTTTTGCGTTGGGTGTGTTCGTTCTGCTTACGGTTGCTTTGGAAAAACGAAGACAAGAAAAATGATTTAATTTGCAACAATTTGAAGCAGTTTGAGGCAGCTTGAGGCAGTACAAATATGTACTGCCTCGTGCTTTGTTCAAAGCATATTGACAAATACATACGGAACATGGTTAAATAAAAGTAATAACTATGTTGGGTGTGATGCCGTATGTATGTGTACATTTTACCTATCGTGGGCATTCCCATCATGTTTGCATGGATGTCCAAATACATAGATGCGAAGTTCGGCAAGCAGAAAAAGAGCAGGATCGTACATGCTTTTTTGGGAACGTCATTGGCATGCATATTCACCTACTTCTGCCGGTATTTTATGGAACTTGGAGCAACAACGACGTACGAAACCATCATGAACCTCGTTTTGCTGTGGATTTTGTGCATTGCCGTGGCTACGGATTTGTATGCCAATGTAGTTCCGTACCCTCTGATGATTTTGATGAACGTCACTGGCTTTTCAATGGCGACGGCATATTTTTTCATGTACGATATGTCGAGTATGTGGTCGTACGTATTTCACTACATTGTTCCCCCTGTTGCAACATTCTTTACCTTTGTCATTTTCAACATCGTGGGGAAAAAGATGTGGGATCACAGTATCGGTGGCGGTGACATATTCATGTTTACAGCCATCGCCTTTGTCAAAGGTTGGATGATTCTCGCCGTACTTGTCGTCTTTGCAGTTGCAGCAGTCATACAGAGCGTGATCGCCCTAGCACAGAAGAAAACGAGTTTCCCCCTCCTTCCATCCATTTTCGTTTCCTACGTGATAGTGTTGGCATTGGAGGGCATGCTTTCAAACTGAATTCATATATACGACAAGGGACGGCTGAAAAGCCGTCCCTTGTCATATTTCACGTGCAGTTCATGCGAATTCGAGATCTTCTTCTCCCGAGAGATTGGGTTCCGTACTGCGTTGCATGTGAATATTCGGCTTGTGATCCTTTATGTTTATCTTTTTGAGAACGTCGTTGACTCGATTTGGAATCCAATCTGTCACGCCGTATCTTGCCATTTGGTTGGTGCCATCTTTGACCGTTTTGTAGATGACGTGTTTGAATGGCAGGTTCATAATGTCGGTGGGCGTGAAGTTTTTGACCAATTCTTCGCTGACGTTTTGTCCTTCCGAATCGTTGATGTTGTCCGGAGTATCCATGAGATTGAGCCAATTCCATCTCTTGGAAGTACCCTTGCTCACGTTTTTGCTGACTTTTTCCCTGTAAGTTTCTCCGAAATATTCCGACCAATACTTGGCTTCCGATTCTTCTTCTGGTGCAAAGATAATCTTGTGTCGGCAGTTGTTGATTGCAGAACGTTTGAATTCTTCGCTTACCTTGTCGAGCTGAGCCGTACCTTGTGTAAACAGGTGTGCCGGGCAACGATAGGAGCGTGCGAGTGCCAACCATCGTTCGAAATTGTCGTTGGCATACAGTGAAAATTCGTCGATGTACATGTAGAATGGTTTTCTCGTATTTTCATTTCCCGGTCTGCGGAACACGGCGTTTTGGAATGCCATGATAAGAAATTGACCGAGATAGTTACCCATCGTACCCAGCGCGCCGAGTCCCGTGCTGGCGAAGAATGCTCCGCCGTTTTCCAACAATTCGTCGAAGTTGAGTTGGGACCGTCCGGTCTTGGGATCTCCGTTGAGCCAATCAAGTTCACCCAAAAGTTCAATTTCCTGACGCAGTCCCACGTAGTATCCTTGGTTGTTCTGCGCATTTTTGGTGTCAGCCAAGAGTTCCGAATAGAACCATTCCAAGAGTGCTTCGTCTTCCGGTCTCCGGTATGAAGCGAGCCTTTTGCAGTAATCGATCATGACCGTCTTGCCCGTCAGGAACCTTCCGAGTTCACGGAGCGTCAGGACCGAACCTTCCAAACGCTTAAGACGAAGCAACAGGTCCAAGGATTTACGGAGAACCATCATGCTGTTCTTGTGGAAGAATGGGTCCGTGTTAGAACCACCCGCCATGCCGTCATACACTGTAGTCATGAGGTTGATGACGTCATAGTCGGTACCGTTCATTGGGTCGAGCGGGTTGAAATATACAGTAGTATCTTTGTTGGTTGGGTCGAAATATACAGCATCCTTCCGTCCCAACATAATAGCCATCTTATAGGCAGTCTCTGCGATGTCGCCCTTGGGTTCTATGAGTCCGACGCCGGAATTTGGTACCTTCAAATCTTGGTAGATCATCGGCAGGACCAGAGTAGAAGATTTGCCGGAACCCGTAGGACCGGCACAGAAGAGGTGCAGGCTTCTGTCCTTTTCCGGAATTATGACACCCTTGCCCGTCTGCCGGTCCCAACATACAAGAATATCCCCCGGATTCTTTTTTGGTACATGATCGATGTCAAATTCCTTCCTGAACTTGGTTTCTTTGAATCTCCCTTTGTTTTTGGAAGCACCAAATTCGATTTGGTCCTTTGGCTGCATGAGGAGCATTCCGAACCTGGACTGGATAATAACTACTATGACGACCAAGGCAAGTACCACAGATACCCTGTATGCAATAGCAGCAACCAGTCCACCGAGTCCGCCTTGTCCCAAATCTTGTCCATCCAGCCAATGCACGATTCCCAAATGGATGAGTTGCGAACCGTAGGCAAGCACTCCAAGGCATACAGCAATTACGAATATTTTGTCAAACCAGCCGTACAGGTATTCGGAGTATTTTTTCCTCATGATCGCCAAAACGGCCAACAGAATCAGACCGATCCATTGGGGATCCATCCATTGCATATTCTCTGCAAACTGTTTCGGCTGAATGAACATTTGTGGTATGTTTGATGCTATGCCGAGTACTTCGAGTACCAACAGGCACCCAAGCATGCTGTATGCAAGTATGTTTTTCATGACCTCACGGCACCTCGTATATTATGTCCTTACATACATTATAACACTTTATGTACATGCTGTCAAACCTGTGGAAAAATGTTTGAAGGACGGCAGATGTCTGCCGTCCTTTTTGGTGAAGTGATGTCTCAAACGCGTTCCGCTTCTCGTTCCACCGCATCCCTTTCCCGTTCTTTCGCCGAATTGTCACGTACATCCATGCGAGATATGGTATCATATATGTTCGCAGAAGCATTTCTCGTATTTTCGATTCCCTGTTGCGAAATATCTGCTTCCCTGTCTTGTGTCCGGTCCGAAGTGGTATCCCCTGGCAGATCGCGGATACGATCGTACACTTTGGTTTCACGTGCTTTCTCAACCGTACGATGGACAAGCTTTTCAAGCTGTTCGATTTCGATTTTTCCATCAAGACCCACCGGGCATACGACGACTTCCGGACGACCGTTTGGTGTCTGTACGTGCAACTTGAATCCGTCACCGAACCTGGAAACCGTGACCACTGCATCTCCGACCAACATTTGACCGAAAGATGTCATGCGATTCACCAAGGTGTCGTTGAGCCTGCGGAGACCCTCCATATCATTGGCTTCAATGTACTTTTGGGAAAGTTGTTTGTATTGCTTGATGTACAACGAAGAAGCAAGTTCGAATTCCTGCGACTGATCGATAGCATACGTCATGTCGTTCACGCCGCCCATGCTGTAGGCAACGTTCATGACTTCTTTGCTGACTTCTGGACTCATTTTTACAAGGAACGTTTCATGCAGCTTGTTCTGGTTTTGGTCCACGAAATCCAGATTGAAGTTGCCTTCTGCATCGATATACATGTCGCAGGCGTGGTTGCTGTAGTTCGAGTATTCCTGTGCAATTTCGATGAGTTCCTTCATCTTTTCTTTCGCAAATGCGGCGTCCGGTGCATTCTCGAGTTCTGTCATAATGTTGCGTATGCGGTCTGTATACCCATTTTTCTTGTCTTGTACGTACTTTTCGAGTTCTGGGTCCACGCTTTGTTCCGGAGAACGTTCGTCAATCGATTTCGGACTCATGCTTTTGACTGCTTTGTTGAACCTTTCCAATTCTGCCAGCCGAACAGCCATAGGACGTTTGTCATCGATCGGCAGATAAATGTGCTCGTACGGTTTTCCGCGATAGCTGAGCACGACACCGATGCCATCTTTGTCCTTTTGTACCTGTATGGTATACGGACCGACCGTTTTGTCCGATAGATCCATAGTATCCACACCGAGAGCACTCATGCGTCTGTGACGAATGATGTCCAAGCTCTTTTTCATTTTTTCTATGTGGAGGCTTAGCATATCGTGTTGATGGCTCAGGCTCTTGTATTCCATATACAGTTGTTCCAACTTTTTGTCCTTATGGATTGTGAACAGGTTCTTGAACCCTTTTCCGTGCTGCAGTCTGTCCATCTTTTTGTCGATGTCAGCCATCTTGTCCGACACTTCTTCCCGTTTTTTCCATGCGTCGTCCAGCATTTGTGCGTATTCCTTGTAGTCTTGTTCCAACTGATTCAAGGAATCGAAGGCCTTGCGCACGGAACGGTATCCACCCAAGTTGTACTGACCCCATTCGTTGATGCTGACTTTCAGGACTTGGAATTTAGATTTGACGTATTCAGACAACTGTTGTGTCATTTCCTTCGCTCGGCCGATGTACGGTGCAAGCTTCTCGCCGAGGTCAGCCATCATTTTTTTGAAATCGGCAAACATCTCCATTTTCTCGTTTGCCTTTTCCAATTGTCTTGCGTTTTGTTCGATTTCAGCGATTTGCTGCACGTCGTATACGGGTTCATCGACATCATGCACGTTTTCTTTCAGGCGTTCCGTCAAATAGGCATGCAGATCGTTGATGACTCCCTGTACCTTAGCAACGTCCTCCGGCTTGGATGCCATTTCCAACACAATAGTGTCCTGCACGCGATCCGATTCGTCCAACACGTACACCTGTGCGTGCAAGAAGTCGTCCCTTTTCACTACTCTGATGTGCTTGCCGTCCGGCATACTGACGTGTTCCAATTGAGAAAGCATGTCAATGCCCTGTTCCAAGTTCTTTTCTGCTTGAGCGACTGCATAGTACAGATACTCCTTCTGCTTGATCAGAGCGATGTATGTTTGCATTTTTTCTTCGAGTGCAGCGTTGGGTGCATTGTCGTTCATTGCAGTCTTTATTTCATCATGGAGTCTTCCGATCTCATTCGACACATATTCAAGTGCAGCGAGGTCTTTTTTGTATTCCTCTGCACTGGAATACAAATGCGTGAGGTCAAACGGTTTGATGACTGCCACTTCTTCCATCCCTCCATTCATACGGGTTCATACCTTCATTTAACCACACATACCGCACAATGTACAATAATTGAATGAAAAACGTAATACATTGACTTGTTCAGATACCGCATGGTACAATCCATTCAGATAACATGATATACGGATTGGAGTGTTCATATGTTCGATCATGCACAGAATCACATCTTCGGACTCGTGGATACAGGCATCAACGTGAACTGTCCCGAACGGCAGGAAATTCTGCAGAAGTTCCCTGTACCGACATTCCGCGAGAACAATGCCATCCATACGGCATCCTTTGGCACGGAAGTCGTGACTACGGTGCTCATCACGGACTGCGAACTTGCGACGACGAGCACCGGGGAACCAATGCTCAAGATGCGTGTACATGATTCGTACGGTTCGTATCCGGCGCAGATCTTCTCCAGGCCTGGCATTGACCTGAAGCAGATCAAAGAAGAAATTATCGACAAATACAAACTCATCGAAATCACAGCAAACGTCAGCGAATTCCCGAGAGGTTCCGGCAACAAGACGTTGCAACTCAAGAACCTCTCCGTGGATACGGACAAGAAACGTTCTCCGGATGCTTACCTGTCCTACCTGCCAAAATGCCGAGCAAACATCGAAGATCTTGTGGTGGAAATGTATCTCATCCTCGACAAGATCGAAAACCCCACGTACAAGACGATTGCTATGGAAGGACTCCGTACGTATTGGAACAAGTTCGTTATCAGTCCGGCTGCACGCCGTCACCACCATGCATACATCCACGGACTCGTCGAGCATACGTGGGGCCTGCTTCGTCTCGCCTATTTCCTGACGTCCGCATCGAATAAAGATGTCGTCAGTACGTCGTCCGTTTTGTATGCGAGAATTGTGGATTTTGCCCTGAAGGAAATTAAGAAATACAAGGAAACCGGAACAGAATCCAAGTATGCGGATGCCCTGCGCAGCATCGCCGGTCACATGTACTGGATCATCGAAAACATGGCGAAGCAAATGGTCAAGCAAGGAAGCCGCGAAGTCAATCGCGATTTCATCTTGGCTACTGTCATATGGCACGACATGGGCAAAATCTACGAGTACACGACAGAAGGCAAGATCGACAGAGATCCGACGTATGGCATTTTGGAACACCGCGTCATCGGCCCCATGATGTTCCAACAGTTCTGCAAGGAACAGAACATCGAACTTTCGGAAAAGGACTATTGGCATTTCCTGAACATCCTTGCATCCCACCACGGAAAGGTGGAATGGGGCAGTCCGACCATGCCGCAAACGGTTGAAGGATGGTTCGTCCACTTGGTGGACTTCCTCGATTCACAACTTCAAGGAACAAACGACTGATACACAGAAAGCCACCTTAAGTCAAGGTGGCTTTCTGCTTATTTCTCTGCACCTACCAGCATTTCCATTCTGGCCTGTCGGATTCTTTCAACATCTTCTTGGCGGATGTGGTGCACTTCGTTCACCGTAATCTTGAATATGTCATCCAGTTTCTTTATCCACCTGTTGAGCGTGGGCCTGGAAATGCCGAGTTCACTGCAAGCCTGATTAAGGCTCACGAACCCATGCGGAATGAACGTACGGTGGAAATTCTGCATGTACAACACGCTCCCTTTCTAGCTGTCTTCCGTCCTATATCCATTATACTTTACAGACAAATTGTCTGTCAACCTCAAATAAGACCGTACGAATTTTCCGACAAGAGATTCGGAAGTTGTTTATTCAATAGAATGATTGATATGTATATCTATACCATGCTAAAATAAATGTAGGACGGCATATGTCCCGATAGGAGGAGATTGCGTGAAAAAAACGTTCGTGCTAGATACGAGCGCGATCCTCAGCGATCCCAACATACTCGTATCTCTCGGCGACAACGATGTTGTCATTCCAGAAGTGGTATTGGAAGAACTTGATTCCATGAAGGACAGGAAGGACGAAAAAGGATACAATTCCAGGGAAGCGGCACGGATACTCGACGAAATCATAGAACGGGGTCGTGCTTCGGGCGAATCGCTTCACGGCGGTTTGACCACTCCTGCAATGGGTCTCCTCAAAGTGGAACTCAACCACACAGATACGAAAGTACCGCACACTTGGGTGAACGAAAAAAGCGACAACCGTATCTTGCAAGTGTGCTTGGCATACAAGGACGCAGGTCTGACAATTCTCATCACCAACGACAGGATGCTCAAAATCAAGGCAGAAGCGCTCGGAATCAAATGCGAAGCATATGAAAGGGAACGTGTAGTCGAATACGAGAGACAATACAAAGGGATTCGTGAACATTATATTCCGAGCGAAATCGTAAACTTGGCATACGCAAAGGGTGCGCTTCGTGCAGAAGATGTCAGTTCTTACGTGGACATCAGTTCTTGTATGATGAATGAATTCGCCATATTCAGAAGCTTTGAAGGTGGCAAACAATGCTGCGTCAGTATTTGGGACGGCACAAAGTTCAACGTGGTCAAAAACCTTGATTCGTACCGTCCATCCGGCATCGTACCGAGAAACCTCAAACAAAAGATCATGGCATATGCTCTGTACAGACCGGCGCAGGAAGTTCCGCTCGTCATACTCAAGGGACCGGCTGGAACCGCTAAAACCCTCATGGCTTTGGCCGTCGGTCTGGACAGTACATTGGAGTATGGCGGATACGACCCCAATGAACGCAAGGAATACAGAAAGCTCCTTGTATGCCGTACCAACATCACCATGGATGAAGATCTCGGACATTTGCCGGGGGACGAACAGGCAAAACTGTCACCGTACATGCGGCCCATCCGTGACAACTTGGAAGTTATACTGACGGAACGCATGAAAAATCACGACAAGAAGCAGAACGTCAAACAGAGTGAACTCGAATCTGCAATCAATCAGTATTTCGATTCGAAAATTATCAACGTGGAAGCTGTGGGATTTTTGCGCGGCCGCAGTATTGTCGATCAGTACGTTATCGTGGACGAAACACAAAATACGACGCCAAACCAAATAATGAGCATCATAACGAGAATCGGTTCGGGCACGAAAATTGTATTGTGCGGAGATGTGGAACAGATCGATCATCCGTATCTGGATGAACAGACCAACGGACTTTCTGTTGCATCTGAAGCCATGAAAGGTTCCCCGTATTGCATGCAGATCACGCTCACCAAAGACGACTGCGAACGTTCGGAACTCGCCAAGGATGCCATAGAAAGGTTTCAGAGGCTGAGAAAATGACAAACTTCGTATTTAAACGAGAGACGACAAAAATAAAAGAGGGATAGCCTCCGGGCTATCCCTCAATCGTTTTCCATTTGGATGCACATCACTTCTTGACGAACGTGTATTCCTGCTTTCCTTCTTTGTTTTCATAGGTACATCCTGCAAACCTATTGCCGATGAGGAACGAATTTATGTTGTAGGCAAATTCCATGTCTCCCCTATACTGGTAGATGATTCCTTCCTCTTCCATCACCGACATGGGGACATCGTCGAAGCTGGCAAATTTGGCTTCTTCGTCGCCAAAATACTGCATAATCCACGCAGGACCGTCCATGCGCGGTACGATGTACGTTGGGAGCATGTATGTGCCGATGAATTCCATTTCTTCGTCGGTGTAGAATTGTTGGGTTTCGTACAAATACCAAAGGATGGCTTGCAGGGCCCTCGACTGTGCTATGAATTCTTCGATTGGGTCAATGATGATCAATGTCTTTTCATACATGGCATCGAACAGATCATGATACAAGTTCGGATTTTTGACGATGTCTTGGAACGATTTCGTCCTGATGATGACGTCGATTTTGTGTTTCTTGAAGTACACGGAATCGCCCTTCGAATGGATGTCATCGAGATTTGTTCCGACGATGTCGAGTCCTACTTTCCTACATACGTAGGTGAGGAATTTGTGTTCCTTCCTATCTTCTGTGATGAGGATGCAGTTGTGCAACGGCAAGTATTTCCGGTATCCGTTGATAACGTACACCATCCAGCTTTGAAGCAACATTTCCGGGGATATACATGCAGACTGTATGTATTTCTTGTTACAGTAGTTGTTGTTTTCCGTTGCGACGTTTACATACTGCATGAGTCCCCCAGGACGAAAGTCCAACACTTTGATCTGACCGTACCTGTCCATGCCGAAACGGACGTTGGAAGACATGCTGAGAATAGGGTTGTTCGGTATGCGGGACAAAAGTTGCATGTCCGTGTAGCTTATTCCTGCTATGGGAAGCAGGTTGGAATTGACCTTCACGAACTTCGTCGTTTTCAGCATGAGATCGTGCAGGTATTCTGACACTATCTTTATTTCGTCATACAAGCTTTTCTTCATTGGAGATACTGCATCGGCAAACAGGCCTTTGTTTGCCGATGCATTGAAGGCATGACCCAGCAGATTTTTGATGGAAGTTTTCAATATCTGTAGCATGGATTCCGTGCACCCCGTTCACATCTGCATATCGTTTTTTGAATCTGTCCGTTCACCTGTCAATCGAGCGGTCAAAGTCCATGTCGCGGAAAGACGGAGATTGGACGGACATGTTTTCGAAAATGTCGAATACGTTCTGCGGCGCACGTTCGTGCACTTCCATGTTGCGAATCATCGCCGTGTCGTGTCCGCGCCATGCATGCATGTCGATGCCGAATTCTTCTACTTTTTGTGCCAGTACCGAGTAGTCGCGAACTCCCCGATTCACGCCTTCCCGAAAGGCATTCCATCTACCGAAAGCAGTCGGGGGCAGAAACTTGGTGTCCACCATAGCATATGCCGACATAGGTTTCTCCTCCTTTGCATGTACATCCTAATTGCAGTATACCATTTTTAATGTAAGTATTGTCAATAATTGAGTGTAAAGTATTGACCGAAGTACATGGGAGACGTTACAATAAATGTATGAAGACACATGTTCGGAAGGGAGTGTAGAAGATGAAGCTGTTGGCGAAGATTATATTTACGTTGGCAGTTCTCAGCATATTGGGAATCGTCATATACTTTGTCGGAATGGCAGCTATCAAAAATGCCAAGGAATCTGCAGAAGGATTGGGCATGGCTTTTGGACCCACTGCGGCCCTGGGCATACTCATAATTTCCATGATATTGCTTGCCGTCGGAGGCGATGGGGGAAAGAAGTAACCCATTGCATTGACGGTCCTTCCCCATTCATGATATAATAAATTTACTACAAAGTGAAAGGGTGCATTCCATTGAGCATTGACGTACGCGAGTACAATGCACATACAATCCAAGTGTTGGAAGGTCTCGATCCCGTTCGCAAGCGGCCAGGCATGTATATTGGGTCTACCGGCGAACGCGGACTGCACCATCTGGTGTGGGAAATCATCGACAACAGCATCGACGAAGCCTTGGCAGGTTATTGCACGAAGATCGTCGTGACTGTACATAAGGATGGAAGCATCGAAGTCGATGACAACGGACGCGGTATCCCGACCGACATCCACCCGAAGACGGGTCTTTCCACGGTCGAAACGGTTCTGACCACTCTGCATGCGGGTGGCAAGTTCGAAAAGAAGAACTACAGGTTTTCGGGCGGTCTGCACGGCGTCGGTTCTTCCGTGGTCAATGCCTTGTCCGAATGGTTCAGAGTAACGGTCAAGCGCGACGGCAAGGTATACACCCAAGAATACAAGTTCGGCAAACCGCAGACGGCACTTGAAGTGGTCGGCACGGTTGCGGAAGGCGACACCGGCACGAACATCCGCTTCAAACCTGATGCGACTATCTTCACGGAAACCGTCGAATTCGACTACAATATCCTGAACAAGAGGATTCAGGAACTTGCATTCCTTAACCAGGGGCTGGAAATCGAATTCATCGACCTCCGTTCCGGCAAGCACAAAACCTACCGCTACGACGGTGGTATCAAGCAGTACGTACAACATCTGAACAAATCCAAAGAAGTCCTGCACGACGAAGTGTTCTACACTAAATACACGCGGGAAAACGGCGAAGTGGAAATCGCACTGCAATACACGACTTCGTATTCGTCGGACAACATTCTGACGTATGCGAATAACATCCACACGCACGAAGGCGGTACGCACGAATCCACGTTCAAGACGGTTCTCACTCGCGTGATCAACGAGTATGCCCGCAAGATCAACGCTCTCCGCGAAAAACAGGAGAACCTGAGCGGTGAAGACGTGCGGGAAGGCCTGACGGCTGTATTGTCCATCAAACTGCCGGAACCCGAATTTGAAGGTCAGACCAAAGCCAAACTTGGTACGGGTGAAGCCAGACAGCTCGTGGAAGCCGCCTTTGCAGAATCCTTCGCCCTATTCCTCGACACACATCCGAAGGAAGCCAAGAAAATTGTGGAGAAATGCTTGGCCGCCTACAATGCTCGTGAAGCTGCGAGAAAGGCGAAGGAATTCACGCGCAAGAAGAGTGCCCTCGAAGTTTCGGCTCTGCCCGGAAAGCTTGCGGATTGCAGTTCCAAAGATCCCGCACAAAGTGAACTGATCATCGTGGAAGGTGATTCGGCAGGCGGGTCGGCAAAACAAGGCAGAAATCGTCATACGCAAGCCGTGTTGCCGCTCCGGGGCAAAATCCGCAACACGGAAGACGTCAAAACGATGAACACAATCCTTAACGATTCCGAAATCAAGAACATTATTACAGCCATCGGTGCCGGAATCGGCAAGGACTTTGACATTAATCGTATTCGTTACCACAAGATCATCATTCTGACCGACGCGGACGTCGACGGCGCCCACATCAGGGTCCTGCTCCTGACGTTCTTTTTCCGCTATATGCGACCGCTGCTCATCGACGGCGGTTACGTGTACATCGGGCGTCCTCCGCTGTACAAAATTGCGTACGGCAAAAACGTCGAGTATGCATACAAGGATGAAGAACGAGATGCGATAGTGGAACGGCTGCAAACAGAAGGCATCAAGTTCAACATCCAACGCTACAAGGGACTCGGCGAAATGAATCCGACCCAACTTTGGGAAACCACGCTGGACCCGGCGAAGCGCACTCTGTTCCGCGTGACCGTGGAAGATGCCGAATATGCGGATTCTGTATTTCAAAAGCTTATGGGTAATGACGTCGAACCGAGACGGAAATTCATCGAAGAAAACGCAGAAAAAGCATCCAACTTGGACGTATGAGATATATTATTGACGGACGTCGTTCTCCATGATATAATTTCATGTAGATTCCACATCTTTTACAGTGGGAGGAGAAAACAGTGGCAGTTACAGTTCTGAAAGTTTCCGCGAAATCCAGCCCAACGTCTGTAGCAGGAGCCATTGCGGGGGAACTCAAGACCGCACAACGTGTGGAATTGCATGCTATCGGTGCAGGAGCGGTCAACCAAGCAATCAAGGCGGTGGCCATTGCACGTGGCATCACGGCAACCAGCGGGAAAAACCTCATCGCCATTCCCGCATTCGGCGACGTCAAACTCGACAACGAAGAACGCACGATGATTCGACTGATTGTCGAAGATCGTTGATGTGCCAAAAATTGAGAGCCCAGCACAATGTGCTGGGCTCACGCATTTTCATGAGGTCAAACAAGTTGCTTTGTAGCGATTTCTCTGTATACATCTCTGTTCCAACCGACGATAAGCCGGTCTCCCAGAATGAGTATCGGTTTGCGAAGCACGATGGGATTTTCGCACACGAATTGGATGAACTTGCTTGTAGGCAGATCTTCGAAATCCACGATGCTTTCCCCTACGCTTCCGATACGCGAAGATATGATTTCGTCGAATCCTTCCTTAGAAAGCTTCAGCATACGCATGATTTCATCCGGATCAATAGTGTCGCGAAGCACGCGCCGCTCCACATGTTCTACCCGGTTCACAACCAACCAATTCTTGACCCTTCTGGACGAGTTGCAGGACGGAAATGAATAGAAAATTGCGGGCTGATTTTGCATGTATTTTCCTCCTATGGAGAATATGAAATCTGCTATTATGTTTCATTTTACATACATGTCTCGCAGCAAGTCAATACATTATGCGGGGAATCCCATGCATAGATCCATCGTAATATGTATATTGACTTGTCGCATACATTTAGGGTATCCTTTCATTATGGAACAACATCTGAGGAGGAAATGTATGTCCGAATATCAATACTTGGATGCTTGTGCCTACATCTTGGAGAACGGTTCCTACAGGCAGGACAGGACAGGCGTCGGAACATATGCCGTCCTCGGCATCCAGATGAGGTTCAATCTGTCTGACGGCTTCCCCCTGCTCACCACGAAGAAAATGCCGTTCGATCTTATCAAGTCGGAACTTTTGTGGTTCATAAAAGGAATGAACAACATCAGATACCTCCTCGAACACAACAACCACATTTGGAACGAATGGGCATTCAAACGGTACGTGCAGTCCAAGGAGTACAAGGGGCCGGATATGACTGATTTTGGCATCCGCGCCATGAAGGACGAGAAGTTCCGCGCCGTATATGAACAGGAAATGGCAAAGTTTGTCCAGAAAATCCTGGAAGACGATAACTTTGCTGCGCGTTGGGGAGATCTTGGCCGTATATACGGCGTACAATGGAGAAATTGGAAGTATGTCAATCCAGAGACGGGGCAAGTCGAGACTGTAGATCAATTCGCCGAAGTCGTGGAAGAACTCAAGACCAATCCTTATTCACGCCGTCTGATCGTAAATGCGTGGCATCCCGGAGAAAACGACTTTATGGCACTTCCTCCGTGTCACAAGTCCTTCCAATTCTTCGTTGCAGACGGCAAACTTTCCTGCCTCCTCGAACAGCGCAGTGGCGATATGTTCCTCGGCGTTCCTTTCAACATTGCATCCTATGCGCTTCTTACGCACCTTGTGGCAAGAGAAGTCGGACTCGAAGTCGGAGAACTCGTGCATAACGTGAACGATGCCCACATCTACTCGAACCACGTGGAACAGGTAAAAACGCAACTCGAACGCGTACCGTATCCATTCCCCGAACTCGTCATAGAAGAAGACGCCCCATCCTTGTTCGACATGGGACCGGAACACATCAAAATCAAACACTACCAATACCATCCAAAAATACAGGCCAATGTGGCTGTATAAGTTGCGATCGTAGACGAATGGGCAAAAGTGAGGGGGAGATGAAATGTCATCTCCCCTCTATTTTACGTCTACCACCCTATTCCCTTTGAACGTGATTACCACATGATCGCCGACCTCATATGCGTCGAACATTTCCGAATCCACTTGTACCATATTCCCCAAAGGATGTAAAACCTGACCCTGCCACTTGACTTTCCACATATATTTATCGGTTTTTTTCGTTCCTTCCGAAAATATGCCAGGGGAATGTTCATACAGCACTTCTTTGCCCTGTATGATTGCGGTGACTGCATACTCCTTGTTGAACAGCATATACATGGACATTCCGACGGACAGAATTATCAGTATAATAAAAGCCACGAATCCCGTCTTTTTCGTCTGTGAATTTTGTTTTATCATTTTCTTGTAACTGTCGAAACTTGGTTCTACGGTTTTGATCTTTTCTATGTTTGCCAATGTGAACGACCTCCCTCTACCTTATTTTATTGTAACATGTAACGTTCTCCGGAATCAACAATTATGGACGTCGAATATGTTGACAGTGGAAATTTGCAAATGGTATAATTAAGTTATCACAAAATGCCTGAGGAGGATCGTTCAATGTCTGAAAACCTGGAAAGGATCATAGACCTTGAGATATCCAAGGAAGTGGAATCTTCCTTTCTCGATTACGCAATGAGCGTCATCACGAGCCGTGCGCTTCCGGACGTACGCGACGGTCTTAAGCCCGTACATAGGCGCGTGCTGTATGCCATGCATCATTTGGGTATCGGTCCGAACAGCCCTTACAAGAAGTCCGCACGTATCGTCGGTGAAATTATCGGTAAATACCACCCGCACGGCGACGCCGCCGTGTACGGTACTTTGGTGCGCATGGCACAGGACTTCTCCATGCGCTATCCGCTTGTCGATGGACACGGCAACTTCGGTTCCATCGACGGCGATTCGGCAGCCGCCATGCGGTACACGGAAGCCAGACTCACGCCGCTTGCCGTGGAAATGCTTCGTGACATCGGCAAGGAAACGGTGGACATGGTTCCGAACTACGACAATGAAGAAGTGGAACCCTCCGTTCTTCCCGCCAAGTTTCCGAACATTCTGGCCAACGGCGTGCAGGGTATTGCTGTAGGTATGGCGACCAACATGCCTCCGCACAATCTGCGGGAAATCTGCGCCGCCATCACGAAAGCGATCGACATGGACGAGCAGTATGAAGTGTCGGACCTCCTCGAATACGTCAAAGGTCCGGACTTCCCTACAGGTGGCATCGTGACCAACGGCAACGTTCTGCCGTCCATCTATACTACGGGGACGGGTACAGTTTCGGTCGAATCCAAGATCGAATTCGAAGAATACAAAGGTGGGAAATCCGCCCTCGTAGTTACGGAACTGCCGTACATGGTCAACAAGGCCAACCTCATCGCCAAGATTGCAGAACTCGTCAAAGAAAAGAAAGTCGAAGGGATTGCAGATCTGCGCGACGAATCCGACCGAGATGGCATCCGAATCGTCATCGAATTGAAGAGGGATGCTCACGTCGACGTCATCCGTGAAAGACTCATGCGTCAAACGGCCCTGCGCACCACGTTTGCCGTCAAAAACTTGGTGTTGCAGAACGGGAAGCCCCAGGTGATGAACCTCAAGCAGCTCGTACAAGCCTATATCGATCATCAGGCAGAAATCATCCGCAGACGCACCGAATACGATCTGAAAAAGGTCGAAGAACGCATTCACATTTTGGAAGGGTTGCTTGTAGCACAAAACAACATCGACGACGTTATCAAGATCGTCCGCAGTTCTAAAGATGCAGAAGAAGCCAAGTTTGCATTGAAGGCAAAATACAGCATTTCTGACATCCAATCGGCGGCAATCGTCAACATGCGCATTGCAGGGTTGACGAACTTGGAAGCTACCAAACTTCGTGACGAAATGGCAGAAAAGCAGGAACAAAAGCGGAAGTACATGGAAATCCTGTCGTCCCGCAAGAACATCTTGCAAGTGCTGAAAGCGGAAATTGCGGAACTTGGCGAAAAATACGGCGACGATCGGCGCACGGAAATTACTACGAGAGAAGCGAAGTCTTCCTTGGAAGAAGTGCTTGAAACCATTCCGGACGAGAGGGTCATCGTCTCCGTCACCAATCGCGGATACATGAAGAGAGCACCGGAGAACAGCATTGTACGCCAGCGTCGCGGCAACCGTGCGCGGGTGATGACGAAGCTTCAAGATGACGATTTCGTAGCGCAGGTGTTCAGTGCGTCGACAAGGGATTCGGTGCTGATGTTCACGGATTCCGGCATCGTTCACAAGGTCAACGTGTACGATATTCCGGAAAAATCCAAGGTGGCTCGTGGCATCCATGTCGGCAGTCTGCTCGGCAAGGAACTCAAAGGAAACGTGCAATCCATCGTGCCACTGTCCGGCGAGTCCACGCACGTTCTGTTCATCACGGAAAGGGGTTATGTCAAAAAGACCCGCATTTCCGATTTCGACAACATTACGCGTGCTGGTCTTCTTGCAATGAACGTTCGAACGAACGACCGCATTGTGAAGGTTATTGGCGTGAAGCCGGGTGACGAAATCCTTATCTGCACCAAGGAAGGCAATGCCATCAGATTCAGAGAAAGCAGTTTGGATGAAATGCCCCGCGATTCGTTCGGCGTCCTTGGCATCTGCTTGGACAAAGGCGACTGCGTGGTGGATGCAGACATCCTTTCAGACAAACAGCAAAACAAGATCGTGGTCATCACGGCGGACGGGTACGGAAAACTCGTAGATCTCGCAGAATACAGGGTGCAACGGCACGGAGGATGCGGTATCCGGACAACGCATACGCGCAATGCGAAGGGTGCGCTCGTCGGACTCAAGGTCGTTGGGGAAGGTGACGAGATCGTCATGGTCACCGATACCGGCGAAATCAACCGGCAACCCATCGAAGGAATCGTGGAATACAGCCGGTACGCACAAGGCGTGAAACTCCTCAACTTGTCTGCGAATTCCAAAGTGGTGTCCGTGTCCACCATTTATTCCGAAGACGACGAAGAATAATGCAGAAAAAACGAAAAGACCGCTGCCTATCGGCAGCGGTCTTTTTTATTTCCGAACGTATTCTGCACACCTTCCTCTTTCTATCCCCAAAATCCTTTCTTGCAACTGTATGCGGTCTTCCAGGGAAAGGGATATAGGAACGCCGTTGAAGTTGGTATATTCCCTATGCAGATATTCGCACAAAAGTTCCCTATCCATTCCCCAATTGCTGAACAGATACTGTTCCACGCATCTTTTGAATACATCATACGGTACGGGTTCCATGATGAACTGTATCCTACTCTGTAGACTTGGGGAAATGACGTATTCCATTTCCGGATATATGATGCTGGATTGGGATGGATCTATAAAGTATTTGCCAGTATGTTTTCCCACCACTACTTTCGGTACATTGTCGATGTAACTGCTGCGGACCGTTCCTGTAACAGTTTGATCTGCCGATTTGCGGGCATCTATGACCAAGTCTTCGAAGATTTCCAATTCCTCGCCTTCATTTATTTGCACATGCGAACCATTTGGGAATGCTATCAAACTATGCTCCGGATGATAAGTTACAGGACCTTCAGTTGAAATCATTTGTTTCAGAACTTTGGGAGTCAAGGGAGAAACCCGCACTACCCCAAGCTCCGGGCAATATTGGTGCAGCGCACGACCCACAATTTTGGCATGTATGCTTGCCGATTGACCGGATTCGAGTACGTGGTGGCTTTCGAAAGACGTGTCTTGTTTCATGATCTGTTCCACCTCAAACACGTCTTTCATGTTATCTCTGTCTGCATTGACGTCGGACGGATCTTGCCTATGTTCCATATCTATGGCTTCCGGTTCTCTGCCGAAGGAATAGCGTACATACACGCCGTCGTTGAATACGTCGATAGTTTCTTCTTGACATTCAACGACGAGTGCGTAGTCATCGAGATCCACGAGCCAGTATTGACCTGGGATGACTGCTACATCTCCGTCCGTACGTATTTCTATATAGTGTCTGCCGTCAGTGATGACGCAGGTTTCCTTTTCAAGATCTACCGAATACACTCGGAAGACGTTCATCTGTCTCATTTCTATTCTCTCCTTTCACTTAAATTTTAGCATTAATCTACAGTGCAGTCAATCATTAACACTGCGCAATACATTTCTGTATATGGTGAAGAACAAACGATCAAACATATGGGCATACTTGTTGTATGCATGCTTGTACGGGATGCATCCCAGGTATTCACCGTTCGCATGATAATGGGCTTTGTTAATGATGCTTGATCTATGTATGGCGCAACTTGCTCCAAGTACGTTGCCATCCATGTAAAACATGACACACATACACGAAAGTTTGTTCGTATAGTAAAACGAGTAGGAATGGGGATGCACCAACAATCTCTTCACATCGTCCAAAGAATGCAGATTAAACACATCAATGGGAACCCACCCATCTGGCTTCCTTATTCTGTCGTACCAATCTTTGCCTACGCCGGGAACGTATGTACCACGTTCTTGCTTTCCAGTGCCAGTATGTACCATGAACACGAAAAACACCGCCTTTACCTTTCACCGAAGTCTCACATATGAATTTTTGGCATTTTCTGCAACGAATACTTTTTTGACTTTTCCATGGGGTTCCTTCCTTATAGAGTTCCAATCTATGCGATCAAGCGATGTGGTAAATATGACTTCGGCATTGTTCAGTCCCTCGATATCCACCTGTATATTGTCGTTTTTGTTCTGTATAAATACAACACTGTATACAGGACAAAGTATGCCGTATTTTTTCAGCAGGGACTGTACCACTTTCTTTTGTTTCAACGCTTGTTTGTACATGTTGTTGGAAGCGTATCTTTTGCCGTTTCCGTAAATAACGGTCCAAGAATCGGAATCCACATGTCCCTCCATGCATCTGAAATTTTGGGTTTTGACTTCTATTATCAATACTGCATTCTTCGTTGCGAGCAGTATGTCAACCTGCGCCATGACTCCGGTTTTTGGGTCGCGCAGGATGAGATCATGCATGATTGCATCTTCATAACCCATGCGGCATAGATACCTATATACTGACAGTTCTCCTTTCCTTCCTTCCCGGAAATTCCTTTTCCTTTTTCTCTTTTCCTTGTTCAGTAGTTCAAACAGCCGAAACAGTTTTCTGATCAATTTGACCACAATACATCATCCCCATCGGAATTATTGTCGGAAAAGCATTTTGCATGTTATAATAATGTGTAGAATAATACTTTGGGAAGTGCATGACCATGAATCCGTATGAAATCCTACAAGTAAGTCCGGATACAGATTTTGAAGAAATAAAAAGAATATATAGGAAATTGGCCATGAAGTATCATCCGGATGTATGTAAGGACGCGGATGCCAATGAAAAAATGGCGCGTATCAACGCCGCATTCGCCATGATTGAGGATATTCATAGGAGAAAGAATGCTTCCCAACCGAACTACGAAGATGGAAACAACCATTCGGGTACAGGGGGACAAGAAACTCCCCAAAGAAACGCAAGATCTAACTGGCAACAAACCCAGTACCATAATGCATATCGCCAATGGGAACAACAGGATCAATATCAGCGCGCCAACCAACAACAAGAACAACATGCGCAAAATCAGAATGCCCATCGGCAGCAAAAACAACATACGCATCATGAACGGCAAGACAAGCAGGCAAAACGCACCAAACGGCACAAGAAGTCGGAACAAAAGGCACAAGACAAGCGGACGGACGAAAATAAGTCATCCAATCTTCAAGACGTGTTGCGGAAATTTGGCGTGTTTTCTTCTCCGTATATCGAAGGAATACCAAGTCCCGACTTCTATCCGAAGGTATATATTCTTACTTTGAAGCAAATGTACGGAATGAAAGTAAGATTCATTTCGTATCTGATAGCCGGCATATATGAAACCATCCACTGTGCACTTTTCTGGTTGTTCAGCATATACCCTAGGAAGGCGCGCAAACGCATCAATATATTCGCATTTGGGTGGATCTTTGCGATGGTCGGAACGTCGATGTTGGACGCCGTTTACACGTATACGCTGAGGGAGATGCTGGCATCAGCACTTTTCCTAGCTGCTTTGATACGCATTCTATATCTCGTCGGGATTGGTGTGGGGATGTTATACTCCAAGGTGGTGACGTCGTCTGACCGTCATGGGCGCATTGGACGCAGACGAACGTAAAGATTTGGCATCGTCGATGTCCATCCGTTTGATGATGTACTCTTTGAGGAACATGAGTACAGCTTCGCACTTTCGCATCGTTTCAGAATACCTGGGGAAATGTTGGTTCAGATGCATTTCCTTCACCCAGGTATCTGTCTTTACATGCATATATTGTTCCACTTGCTTCTGCAGAAGATCGTGTTTTTCCATGAGTCTACCCGTTACGGCATCCATGGTCGCAATGTCGTCATGTACCTGCTTACCATATTCATAATTCGCCTTGGTCAATTCTTCGATCGTTGCATCGCACGATTCCGCCATTGTTCTGTACTGTTCCAACGGCGTATTGTCGTCAGCTTTTCCGATTATGTTCTTGACTTTGCTGAAGAACGTATTGCGCCTTTGTTGTTCTTCTATCATCAAATTGATAAGACGTTCTTTTTCGGCATGTGCATGCTGTAGACGTACAAAGTTTTCCACGTATGCATTGGCCATAGTTTTGCAACGTTTGCGAGCTTCGTTGAGGAATTTGTATAGCTTTTTGTGTTCGTTCAATTTGGACATATGTATCACCACACATACTTACTTATCACAATTGTAATGCACGGACGGATGATAAGTCAATACTTCGAACAGAACGTAACATAATTGAACGAACGGTCCTCCATATGATAAACTTCATATATGAACGCGCACTAGGAGGTATACAATGAAAAAGAAACTTCTGATAGGTGCTGTGATACTCGTTATCACAGTCATCGGAATGATGTTTATCAAATCATGGCAACTCGACAAGATGTACAAATCACAATCCCTCACGGAATTTATGAATATTCTGCAGTCGGAAGACGTAGAAAAGATAGAATATGTACATAACTACGAAAGCGAGGCTACGCTCAGATACAAAATAGGCGACGAATACTATGCCGTGAGGTACCCGAGCCTCTATTTGTCCTTCAACCCGACGATTCTCGATCTGCTTGCCGAACATGGGGTGGAAGTATCTTTCAAGACCAACCCCATGAACATTGGGAAATCTATTGTTTCCGGACTTTTCAGTGCCATTGTCTTGATACTCATCTTGGTATTTCTCCGATATATGGTATCGATGGTTTCGGAAGACATTTACGTCAGTAAGTCTACCGATGTGGACACCTCTTTCGATGATATAGCGGGATATGAACGGTTAAAGGAAGAACTGAAAGAATATGTAGATATGTTAAGGAACCCACAGTCCTACAAAAAATACGGTGTACACATACCCAAAGGACTCCTCTTGACAGGACCTCCGGGCAATGGTAAGACTCTGTGTGCACGTGCCATCGCCGGAGAAAGCGGCACACCGTTCTTCCACATTTCTGCTTCCCGCATAGAAAACAAATTCGTCGGCAGCGGAAGCCGCAGGTTGGAAAAGGTGTTGAACGATGTAAAGAAACAATCGGAAATACACGGTAGGGCAATACTCTTCATTGACGAAATTGATGCCATCGGCGTTGCCAGAGAAAAGCGGACGGTAGTGGAAACCAACCAAACGCTCAACACCCTTCTTACTGCCATGGACGGATTTGACAAAGATGACCACATTTTGTTCATAGCAGCTACCAACATGGCGGACAAGCTGGATTCGGCACTCGTACGTGCAGGAAGGTTTGACAAGACGATAAACGTACCGCAGCCCGATTTCAAAGACAGAAAAGCCATTTTCCGCATGTATCTCGACCGTAGGAAAGATGTCCTCGATCCCAAAGTCATGGAAGAAGACTTCATAAACTTTCTTGCTGTACGGACAAACGGCAAGTGTGCGGCAGACATCAGACAGATAGTCAACGATGCTTGCAGTCTGGCACATCGATACAAGAAAGATATTGTGGACGCCGAATGTCTGAGGGAAGCAATCATACGGAGCACAGTCGGCATAGAGACCGACTACAAACCGTCGGAAGACGAACTTCGCATCATTGCGTACCATGAAGCCGGCCATGCCACGGTAAGATGTCTCCTCCATCCGGAAGGTGCCAAGTCTGTAGCATATATTACCGTAAAGTCGTATAACAAGGCACTTGGTCACGTAGCACCAATAGATGGGGATAGTGTTCTGTGGCGCAAAAGTCACATCGAGAATCGGGTAAAGATGCTGCTCGGTGGCAGAATAGTCGAAGAAAAGATGCTCGATGGAGACTACACAACGGGTGCTGCAGACGATCTGCGGCAAATTAATCGCATCTTGTTTGCCTATGTGACGAAGTACGGCATGGCAGAAGACGCTAAGAATCTGTTTGCAGAAAACGTCGGGGAAGATGACGAACGCGTGCAGGAAAGTGTAGCGAAGATTCGAAACAAAATGTATGAAGAAACCAAATCCCTCATACATGACAACTTCGAACTCGTGGAACGCATTGCTGTATACCTTATCGAACATCGATTCATGGATCAAGAAACTTTGGTACAAATCGTCGACGAATATAAAAAAGAGAAGCTGTCTATATGACAGCTTCTCTTTTTGTTTGGACGATCAGAAATTGTAGTGGATTCCCTGACCCAGATAGCGCTGCACGACTTTGTTCCTGTCTTCTTCCGACAGTATGCCCAGATCGAATTGTTCGCCGTTCACCATAAAGGTATGCATCTTTGCATCTTTTACAGTGGACTTGGTGTAGATGGCGTATTTTTGGTCGAGAAGGAGTTGCACGGTTTCGATCTGGCGATCTCCATCATTGTGTTGGATGTACACAATGATGAACACGCGGTCGTCTTCCGGAATGTCGAGAATTCCCTTCTTGTGGAAGGAAGAAGGAGACGTGACCAATTTCCGCATATCTTCGAACACTGCTTCATAATGTTCGACCATGCCGCCCCTGACGTAAAGGTTGAGTTCAACGAGAAAATCACGGAATTTGTGGGGTTCTTTGAACAGGTCGAACGATTCTTCGCTGGGTAAGACTTTGTCTTGATCGAAGATCACCTGAATGAAGGAATTGGGCAAATCCCAGACATTCTTTTTGTTGATCGTAAACATTGCATAGACACCTCACACATTTTACATATTGATTAATCATTTGCTTGGCATATGTTCAGACGTAGCTGTGGATATGTTGGATGTCGAATCCCATGGCATTCAGCACAGCCAAGATGAATTCTACCATCACCGCTTCCCGCAGGTGTTCATCTTTGATCTTTTGATCTTTGATGAGCCACCACTCATCGGGTTTTATGCTGAATAGTCCGAACATTTCGACGTACTTTGCAGCATCAATCCTGCTCAAGTCGATCTTGGAAAACACTGGTTGCAGGCTGTAGCTGGCGAATTCCGCTACATCGGCTGCATTCACGTCGCCACGTGCTTCCAAAGCCGCCGAACATCTTCCCCACACAGCATTGTAGGGAACATTGCCTGCTATGGGCTTGAGTAACTCCCATGCCGACATGTGTTCATCTACATCTCGATTGCAATGGTTCGTACGGAAGTGACCACTTATGGACTGCCACAAAACTGCATTCGATTTTGCATCCATCCAGTCTTCCAAGGATTCCTTGAACTTGGTCAGCGGCTGTGTAACTTCATCCAGATCAATGTAGTACAGATTGTGCTGTTTCATAAACAACATGTGGGCGAGTGCATCGTCGCTTCCGATTATTTGGGCCATTTCGTGACGCAGATGAGATATCTCCTTCAAGATGCTTTCCAAACGACTGTGGACATGACTTAGACGAACAGCATTCACAATTGCACACACTCCTTACACAAGTATCTTATTACATGGAAATTGTACCACAAGAAGCTTCTGCACGCAATACTTGTAGTTCATTACAATTGACTGCCGGAAGTGCCTTATGTTATAATCCTACGTAGGATGAATGTGGGGTGGAACTATGTACAAGATATACCATCTGATCGGCGTGTCCATAGATGCCAAAAATTCTGTCGACCAACTTGATGATACACAACTTATGAAAGTTGTCGAAAGGGACAAAGACAGATACTTGGAACTTGGACGGGCTTGTATTCCTCATGAAGAACAAGATCAGATATCAGATGCAGATATGGTCAGACTCGCCATTGCAAAATATAACTTGTATAACCAAGTTGCCGTGAATATTATTCGTCAGATGGTTTACAGACACAATTGGATACGGTGTTACATGGGAATGCCCGCAGGCGGTTCCGAATGGGACATCGAATCCGAAGAACAATTGCTCGTAGTGGGTGTACAGGCGCACGAAATACTGCTTGGTTTAAACATGACACGTGATAAATTCACTGAGTGGTTTGTTGATCATTTAAACACATTAGGTTTGGGACCTGTTAGCAAAAATGATATTAAATACTTCCATCTAGTGGAAATGTAAGGCAAAAGGACTGCATATTATGCAGTCCTTTCGTTTTCATTACCAATTGTATGTAATTAGTGTTAATGTATACTCCATTGCACAGGCTTTTTAATACAGGAAGCATCCCATATGGGAATGCTAGAAAATTCTTCCGTGAACAATGAGATATCTCAATTTGGTAAATTAAAAAGAATGGCATATCGGTTAAAATTCCGATATGCCTTCCCGTTTACACAACATATTTGTATATCAAAGGTTGGGAAACACAAAGTCTTCGTCTGTGAGCGGATGTACATTAAGGGCTTTTACATACCCATTACCTTTCTTAGAGAAGAAATCGTGGTGTTTCGTCTGCGTATTTATTCCGTTGAGGACAATTGGATTCACTTGCACTTCGTTAGGGAACACCACAGTGTAATTCACCCCCAAATTCATAAGGGCTTTCTGTCCGTTATATATCACAAAATTCGTCACTTCATCTACCAAACCCACATTCTTGTACAATTCTGTAGTGTATTTAATTTCCAGTTGATAAAGTATTCTGAACAAATTATACACTTTTTCTTGAACTTCGTCTTGTTCATTGGGAGATAGTTCAGAGAAAATTTCCTGTGCAAGCATTCCAACATACAAACCGTGGATGCTTTCATCACGTAGGATCAAATCAATAATTTCCCCACTGGCTGTCATTTTTCCTTGACCAGCGAGATATAGCGGATAGAAAAACCCACTGTAGAAAAGAAAACTTTCCAAAGCTACAGAAGCTGCCATTGCCACATATAAATCCTTCTTAGATTTGATATTTGTGTAACAATCTAAAATGATCGATGATTTTTCCTGCAACGTAAGATGTTTGTGTATCCATGCGAACAGAGAGTCAATTTGTTCATTGCTGGCTAGTGTCGTAAATATACTACTATAGGATTTTGCATGCATGTGTTCCATAAATCCCATTACACTCAAGACTGCTTTTCTTTGCAGTCCTTCGACATGCTTCCCAATATTGGGCATGCCGTCATCACCTTGCATGGTATCTAACAACGTCAATCCACCAAGTACCTTCATGTAGGTTTCTTGTTCTTCCTTCGATAACTTCATCCATACCATTTGGTCATTAGCAAGAGGTATCTCTTTATCTGTCCAAATTTGCATCACATTCTGATTCCAAAAAGTTAAACTGTAATCATCCTCCAGCTTGTTCCAATTTACAGCTTTCAGCATCGGCATTCCCCCATGTATCAAATGAGACTTTAAAACGGGTTTGCATATTTCCATCTAAACCCGTCATCAATTTATACTGCACAAGTCAAACATTCCTCATGATTCGAATTACGTGTTCTAGTATAATATAGTGATTTGAGTCCTTTTTTTGCTGCATAAATATAATAGCGTGCAAGCTGGTTAGTAGCGATGTCGCTTTTTACATGGAGTACAGTGGAAATTCCCTGGTCTACATGTTTCTGTATCTCTGCAATCAAATCAATTACCTTGAATTGGTCCATATTGTATGCAGACTTGTAATAAAACATATTTTCCGGTGTCAGATACGGCATAGGGTAATAGGTGGTGGACTTGTCATAAGTTCTGGATTCAATAACATCCACTACAGGCATTACACTAGCTGTAGAATTTTGGATATACGAAATGCTTTGAGTAGGTGCGATTGCTAATCTATAAGCATGATACAGACCATATGCTTGTACTTGTTCTTTTAATTTCTTCCAATCTTCCGGTGTTGGAACGTAAATTCCGCTAAACAGTTCTTTGATTTTTTCTTTAGTTGGGTAATATGCATTGTCTAAATACATGTCAAAATATGTGCCTTTTGCATATTCCGATTTTTCAAATCCAGCAAATACCATATTTCGTTCCTTGGCAATTTGCATACTTCTTTCTAAAGAATAGAAATTGACCATCATGAAAAACGTGCGTGCAAAATCTTTCGCTTCTTCACTTTCATACGGTATTTTATACTTGACAAACATTCCTGCCAAATTCATAACGCCAAGTCCTACAGAATGGAGTTCTCTGTTTGCCCTAGCGATACTGGCAGCGTTCTTGATATCAGACATGTCACTTACATCAGTCAACATATCCATGCCATGGTATACAGATTGTTTAATCTTTTTGCTTTCTATGACATTTACTATGTTTAGCGACGCTAAATTGCAGCTGATGTCCCTGCCTACGTAATTTGGTTCTCCTTCATCGGTAATAATGGACGGTTCACTTAATTGGAAAATTTCCGTGCAAAGATTAGACATTCTTACTGGACCTATGTCCTTCAAGGCATGATGAACATTGGCGTTTGTTTTATTCATAATATATGGATAACCAGATTCAAGTTGCGTAATTGCAATTTTGATCAACATTTCTCTTGCAGTCATTATAACTTTTTTGCGAACGTTGGGATTAGCAATGAGTTTATCATACATCTCATCCATATCCATATCATCAAGGTGTACACCATATTCTTTGTAAACAGAATATGGACCGAACACGTATAGGGGTTGGTTCTTTTCAGCTAATTCGTAAAATTTATTTGGTACGATTAGTCCGATAGACAAGGTGGGAATCCGTATTTTTTCATCAACATTAATTTTTTTACAGTCTAAAAATTCCTGAACATCCCAACCAAATATGTTGTAGTAAGCAGCGCCTGAACCTTTTCTCTGGCCACCTTGGTCAACGTAAGAAAAAATGTCTTCCATTATCCGCATGATAGGCAATATACCTTTGGCAGTACCATCATTTTCTTTTACAGGTTCACCGCGTCCGCGTATTTTTGACAAGTTTACTGCAACACCGCCACCAATTTTGGACAGTTGCATACATACACCAAGATAATAAGAAATAGAATTGATATTATCATCCATTTCAATGAGGAAGCAAGAAACAAGTTCCCCTCTGTGATATCTTCCTGCATTGAAGAAGGTAGGTGTAGCGGGTTGTACAAACTGTTTCATCATAGTGTCTACATAAATTTTAGCCTTTTGTACATCCCCTTGTGCGAGATGCAATGCACAAGTTGCTACCCTATCGGGATAGTCTTCTAGATACAATTTGCCGTCCTGCGATTTGAGTGCATAATCCCCGTAAAATTTACTTATTGCCATGAAGGATTGAAATTCAAAGTTATAACTATGTGCCAGTTCAAAAATGTGTATTACGTCCATAAGATCATAATGTTGTAGAAAATCCTCATAATACTTATTTTGAATTAAATATGATACACGCTCCGCAATACTATTCCATTTCATTTTCTTGTCATTTATAAACTTTTTGTATTCTGCAATAGCCTCTTTATCTTTTTCCAATTGGAAAAAACCATCTGGTCTTCTTTGTGTAATCTCATTATTTAACAATATGTGCCGCAAGTCTGCTCAGTCCTTTCCTTATATTCTCGACTTCGTCATGAAAACCGGACAATTCAAATTTTCCTACAATTGGAACGTTGTACATGGAAGATATAATATCGGCACTTTTTGCAAAATTGTTGCCCCAATTTTTATTGCCGCTAGCCATCACGCCAACTAAATATTTGTTATTACGAATTAGAAAATTTAGAACTGTTTTTGGAACTTCACCAAAACCTGTAGTATAAGTTGCTAAAACAAAAGGTTCTTCTACTATCAAGTTGTCATATATTTTAATTTTCTTTACACCCAATTTATTAACAAAACGTTCTACATTACTAGTCCGAGAAGCATATACCACCAGCATCCATAGCCCTCCTATCTGTATACTATATACATCGATATATCATGTCTGCATATTTAGAAATAATTTCTTCGTTTAATGTGCAGACTGTCCTGTTTTATATTTTATCACATATATACATGTATAGTCAATAAATTGAGTATGTGTATACGATTTCCATATGTTTAGAATAAATACAAATGGAGCATACTTTGGTGGTATTAAGTGTATTCTTTTATCAGTTCGGACATTACGTATTAATGCCCAGATATGGTAAAGGATCTACAGCTTTCTGATTTTTTCTCACTTCAAAATGTAAGTGATAGCCTGTTGATCGGCCAGTAGTTCCTACTTGTCCGATAATAGTTCCTGCAACCACGCGGTCTCCCACGCTTACTTTCAGGCTGTCGTCAAGCATGTGGCCGTAAACGGTCCAAATTCCGTCGCCGTGATCTATGACCACACAATTGCCATAGCCACCGTGCCACCCCGCCACAAGCACCACGCCATCTGCTGCCGCCAGAACGTTGGTCCCTCCTGGCGCACCAATGTCTATGCCGTTGTGCATGACATCTGGTTTTCCTGATATCGGGTCCGTCCTCTTTCCAAATCCGGAAGTCAACGGATACTGTCCCCCTTCAAGTGGATACAGCATGACTCCGCCCTTGTAGACCAGTTCCAACCTCTCCTTCAGTTCGATGAGTTCCTTTTGTTTCCGTGCGAGTTCTACAATTTCCCGTTCATGCTTTTCGGTTATGCGTTCCATGGAAGCTATCTGTACCTGTGCCTTCTTCACGTCTTCTTTCTTGTACACCTTCTCCTCTTTCAGGAGAACATTCATCCGTTCCATCAGAAGAAGCTTCTTCTCTACTTCGCGCAGTTGTTCTTCAATTTCTTTTTTCTTCTGTTCCGCAAGCTCCTTTTCTGCCTTGAAGCTTTCTACGATGTCTTTGTCGTTCTGTATTATGAACGTAACATATTCCAATCGGACGAAAAAGTCCATAATACTGTCTGCAGAAAGAAGAAGTTCCAAGTACGGCATGGATCCCATCATATACATATGTCTGAGTCTGGCGGCAAGGATATTCTGCTTTCTTTCCACCCTGGCTTCTATTTCAGCAAGTTCTTCTTCTGCCTGCCTTATATCTTCCTGCATTTCCTCCATCTGTTTCTTTATTTCCTGTGCCTGACTTTGTGCATACAGCATGGTCTCGTCTATGGAATCCAGATATTGTTCAGTTCTTTCTTTGAACTGCTTGAGTCTTTCCAAGTATTCGGACGTTTTTTCTTTTTCCATCCCCAGTTCCTGCATGCGAGAATCTAGGTCCCTTATTTGTTCTTCTATTTCAGAAATCCTGTCCGAAGTTGAAATGGCAAAGGTGCTGTACACATATGATGAAACCGTTAGGACGATTGCCATAACAGAAACTAGGAATATGCGGAAGACGGACATCACCTGTCCTCCTTTCTGACAATCTGCAATGTAATCATACCATATGCAGATTGTGTAGGTCAATAAATGGAACCACCTTTTCAACTTCATTGACGTTGAAGATTTATGCATGATATTATGGATATGGGAGGTGTGAATGGAATCCATGTGGGTATTCTGGTTGGTTTTGGCTATTGCACTTGCGATAGTTGAAGTATTCACCGTCTCTTTCTACGCTCTGTGGTTTGCAGTAGGCGCCGGAATTGCCGCAATCGTGGCGGCTATATTCCCAGACTTGGTTTGGTTGCAGATCTTGATCGTCGCCGTCGTCAGTTTGGCACTCATTCCCATCACGCCGAAGTTGGCAGAAAAAGTGCATAAAAGAAGTCCGGGGTACAAGGAAACAAAATTTGACGTGGTCGGAAAGGAAGCCATTGTACTCAAGGACATCGAATTCGGAAAATATGGTGTGGTGAAAATCGTCGGGCACGGTGAATGGACTGCCACGACTCATTCTTCCATCGTTTTGAAGCCGGAAACGAAAGTCGTGGTAGAGGAAAAGCAGGGATACATCCTCGTGGTTTCGCCACTTTCGGATGGATGATCAATAGTACAAGGAGGTATTGCTCATGTTTTACGTGGTTCTGGTTTTTCTCATCTTTGCCGCCATCTACCTCATCCGGGCCGTCAAATTTGTCCCACAGCAAACGATGTACGTTGTCGAGAGATTGGGAAAGTATGACAGATGCCTGGATGCCGGTATTCGAATCGTCTGGCCCATCCTGGAAAGGGTCAAGGCGAAGGTGGACATGCGGCTCCTTCAAATCGACATCGATCCGCAGAACGTCATTACCAAGGATAACGTCGTCGTCACCCTCGATTCTACGGTATTTTATCAAGTGACTGACGCGGAAAAGGCAACATACAGCGTGGCATCTATGTATCAGGCTATTTCGAACATTTGCCGTTCGGCGATGCGTCAAAGCATCGGCAAAATGCAACTCGACGAAACCCTCGACGGTCGCGAGAAAATCGCTGCGGACATCCGGGCGGCACTCGATGAAGCCACGGCAAGTTGGGGCATTCGCATCGAACGCGTGGAAATCCTCGACATTTCGCCACCTGCCGACATTCGCCAAGCAATGAACTTGCAGATGCAAGCTGAACGTCAAAGACGTGCTGCCATCCTCGCTGCAGAAGGCGAAAAGCAAAGTGCGATACTCCGTGCAGAAGGCGAAAAAGAAGCCCGCATCCGAGAAGCGGAAGGCGTCAAAATGGCCCAGGAACTCGAAGCACAGGGTCGTGCCGAAGCCATTCGGCTCGTGGCGGAAGCGGAAAAGGACCGCATCGAGCGGCTGAGAACAGCCGGACTCGACCCGAACGTTCTCGCATATAGATCGTTCGAAGCCTTGGAAAAACTCGGCGAAGGCAATGCAAATACAATCTTCGTGCCGAACAGCGCCACAGATGCATTGGCGGCAGTGGGGACCATGTTTGCGGCCGCGAAAGCAGGCACCCCCAACACGAACGGTCGACAATCCAAGAACAGCAAGCAACAAGATCAATAACGGCATGAGGGGAAGGCAGATTATGCCTTCCCTTTTTCATATTCCAAGTATTATGCAGACAGCCGTCCGCATGGTACAATGAATGCATGAAACATGTAAGTAGTAAGGAGTGTTGGCGATGTACGTATACGTGTATACCTATCTCGGATTTTGCGGCGAAGGCAGTGCGGTCGTGGTGGCGGAAAATGAAGAACAAGCGGAGAAACTCATGGATGAATTTTTCCGTGAACAAGGGTTTGTGCCGGAAGGTGAAGAAGACTGGCATCCGGACCACCCCGAAGTATTCAACCGCACCATGACCACCAAATGCAAGGCCGCCGAGGACGAACAGCCGAGAGTGCTGTACGTAAATTACGGCGGAGATGGGTATCGGTGATGGAAGAAGGCGACTGTGAATCAGTCGCCTTCTGATTTTCAAGGAAGCACTGTTTTCAATCATCCGCCATGTTTTAATACATATGGGGATTTGTAAGGAATGTTTGCAATGTTGGATGCGCTGCAAGTCAATAAGTTGGTGTTGGGTGATCTGAATCGAGATGAAGCCATGGACCTGATGAACACCGTACGGGACACGATTGCCAAACTGCGTATCCCGGCAGATTGGCGAATACAGTGCTCGGTGAAGTTCGACTGCAATTTGGAACCCATGCTTCCACCGAAATCCGAAGTCATCACTTTCAGATGGTGCAAAACAGTGAAGTGTTTGTCGGAAGACTGGTAGTTCAACATCGAAATGGAATTTTCAAAGAACCGTCCTGATATGTAGGACGGTTCTTTGTTTTACAAAGCATCCGCGTACTTGTCCCCGACGAAATGCAGACCATATTGGCAATTGTAGTATTGACAGGATATACAGTATATGATACAATAGGCATAAACAGTTATGTAATCATAGTAATGTCTGTAATTAATGTAAGGGGGTATGTTTCATGATTAAGTATATTTTCTACTTTTTGCTTTTCATCATTGCGTTTTTCCTCATCACGGAAGTTTTCCCCGACCTGCTGCCCAAGCTGTCGGAGAAGATCTTCAATGCGCTGTTTGGCGAACTGTTCGAAGAACTTGATAGAATTCTGCAGTCGTGACAAACAGAAAGCCGTTCCGAAGGGAACGGCTTTCTGTTTTATCGACCATTTTTTGGAACGAATTTGTCTTTCAGATTGGCAATCGTAGTCTTCATCACCCCATCTATGACTACAGTCCCCTCTTCCAAATCCACGTGGCTTATTGGAACAACCTGACCCTTCCTGAAATTGTTCCAACAATCTTCTTTCGCCACCCACAACTGACCATCGTAGATAGATTCGGAAGTCTTGTATTTTGCTATTATGCGCTTGACTTTCGCCCGAAATTTTTCTGTACATTCAAGGAGACGTTCTTCGGACAGCGTGCCGTTTTTGAGGAGCAGAACAACGTCTTCATCCGCACTTGAATTTATTATATGTACGATTTCCTTTATTCTCATTCACATCCACCTTTCCGAGTACATATGGAAAATGCGAAGCCGAAGCTTCGCCACAGATAGCATATTATTTTTTCTTTTTGAGGATGATGATCATGAGTGCAGAAACTATAATCAGAAGCAAGATAACGATAATTACCCCAATGAAGAATGCATTGGAATCTGCCGATCCACCAGACTTCTCCATTTCGAAGTTGATTTCCATGGATTTGGTGGGATCAATTTCCACACGTAGGTCCCGTCTTGCAGGGAAGTCGCATTGTGGCTCAGAACCTTCCCCTCGGGTTTGACGCTGAACGAAATGTTGATAGCGCTGAACATCATCTGTATCATCATGTTTTCCATGGCCGAAGTTTCCGAATCGGCATTTTCATCAGTTTCTTCCATTGGGGCCACGGTTCCATGGATAACGATTTTATTGCCCTTGTCCTCCATTTTCACGTCTTTGAGGAAGCAGTTGTCTTCCTGGGAGAAGTCTACAATGATCAGATTGTATCCGTCGGCAGATTCAAATTCCTTGCGGATGATGTAGTCCACGTATTCTCCGTCATCGTACTGCTCCACTTTGTAGCCGTCCTTGAATTTTTCGACGGTTTCGTTGAGGTTCATGTCCATTTCCGCTTCTGCATCTTTCATGACGGCCACCGTGAGGGCGAGTTCGCCCGAACCGTCCTTGTTGAGACTCACCGCATTCTCCATCTTGACGCATCTGGACAAGAACAAACAGAGAACGACCGTCAACAGCAACAGAATTCGTTTCTTCAAATCATAACCCTCTTGTATGTTGATACACAACGATCAAATCATTGCATATGAAATAAAGTCAATCATATTGTTGAAGAAATTCCAACGGAATGATTGAATAGTCGCATCGGTAGATGAACAGACGCATACCGTCAATGAGAATACCCGTAGACTTGTCGATCGGAGTGGAGAAATATGACACGTCAGTTCCTACAAATGTAGCCAAGGGTTTACCCGTCTGCGAACGAATGAGAATGACATATTCCTGCCCCGTGGTCCAATTCTTGAATTTGTTGACCATGTCGTTCACGAACGGTACAGCCCTATCCATATTGGTCACATCTACGGTTTTTGCATATTCTTCGAATACATTCACAAGTCCTTTTTCGTGGATGATTGCACTGCTGCCCACATGAACCATGGTCTTGCCGCCGATGGTCAAGTTCAGCACGCCGGAATTCTTGACAATGTTCCCTTCGGAATCGCGTTGTGCAAACTTGTCCTCTGCGCCGATATGTATGGACTTGGCCTCAATTCGGTCGATAATGTTGCTGTCTTCGTCGTAGGACATGTATACAGCCTCGAGTCCTGCGAATATACTCTCCCAGTCTTTGAACGTGTTGCTCAGAAAATTGCACCCCGCCAGCGACGTCAATGCTAGCACGACAAATGCAACAAGGAAGAATTGTTTCGTTTTCATACTTTCTCCCCCAATGCAACAAGGTCTTGGCATTTTACTGTATTTCTTGTGCGTCCCCAGCTTTGATAAATGTGCCAGTCCGCACCGAATTTGTTCCGTAGGCGTCCAAGGAATTCGTCGATGCCAGTTTCCACGAACTTGCCATCCACGATGTATTTGGCCTTGTCGTCGATTTGGTCGAGACATGTCACCATAAGCGAATTTCGTACATGCGGAAGCGTGTTTTTGGCAACGTCCTTCATAACGTTTTTGTGCAAAAAATCTACATCCAGGATGCCAAATCTGAGACTGCCTTGCCACGGATTCGGCACGTTGGTGAGGTCCCACATCTTCCGATACGGTTTATCAGTGGTCTCCGTCGGGAACGGACCAGCACCGTGGCGCGTCATGTAGGAACGAGTGACGTACACCACTTCCATTTCGTAGTCGAAATCCATGTTTTGCATTATTTCCACTACGTTGTCGATACCTGTATTCGAATGCGTGATGTGCGGCGAATATTCGATCAAATTCTGATCGAGAAGAAGTCCTTGCGCACCCTCGAACACGATGCTGTCGAACGCATGTAAGATGCTGTCGTCCGTGATGCATACGGTTCTTTTGAAGATGTCGCAGTCATGAAAAAAAGCGTCAAATACTTCATGGGAAGTCAAACCAAAGGTATAATCTTCAGGTATGTATCGACATCCAAGTTCGTTCAATCTTCGTGGCACATATTCCTCCTTTATGCTTCGGAGTTTTTCCTGAAGCAACCTAGAGTCATACAAGTCCGCAACGGAAATTCTGTATTTCTCATGTTCGGAACGCACTACCGTTTCACTGATTCCGTATCCGCAACTGCCATGACGATCTTCCCCACGGTTCAGTTCCGCAATTTGGTTGATCATCATGTCGTACGGAGTGGAAACGAAGGCGTTTCTATGCACATATAATACAGGGAGAGTTCTTTGATCTTTCATCTTCTGTTCCAACTTCTCCCTTTCCTCCACGTACAGGATGGGGTTGATCAGGAAGAATTGGCTCAGATATGTGGGAATTCCGTCCAAGGTGCCACTTCCGAAGTGAGAAAATACGTGTTCTCGGGAATCCGGTAGAACTACAGTGTGGGCAGCCTGAGCACCACCGTTGAACCGGACCACCAATGTGTTCGGATGCCTGACTGCAAAATATTCGGTGGTGAGACCTTTGCCTTCATCACCGAAATTGGCACCTATAACGACTTTGATTTGTTTTTTCACAAGAATCCCTCCCATATAGTCCATTATACCACCCGATTGTTGGAACCGTCAAGAGAAGTCTTTCGGACAAGGGAAAGTGACTAATACTACGTATTTGGCGGATGGGAGAGATTGCTTGAAATTGCGTACATAAAATAGGGGATGTCCCGATGGACATCTCCCTTTGCTGCCTTCGAGAATCAGAATTTGACAAGGCCGCCAGAACCGCCGTTCGGTGTGGTCAGGTCGGAGATCGCTTGCCGTACGACAATTGCCGTGGAACCGTCCCAACTGTTCGCCACCGTGTCCTTGTCCACTCCGGCCAATACCTGCAGGAGAGAAACGATGACTTCTCCCATCTTCGTATGGTCGGCAAGAGTGACGGCACGTTCGCCGAGAAGCTGTTTCCACCTGTTTTTGACGGCTTCGCTTGCCGTATGTCCTTCTTCCACGGTCAGATGGAACACTTCCCAATCGCGGGATACCACCTGCAGAAGCACCTTGGCATCAATGTCCTCCGAGACGTCGTCACCGAAGATATGTTTGATCTGTTCCTTGGTGATGAACGGCGTCGGGCCGTCGTCTCCCACGGTGAAGAGATAGCCCTTTTTGCCACGTTTGTTGATGGCATCGCACTTCGTATGGTAGGCGGCGAAATACCACGCCAGAGCGTATCCTTCCGAACCGTTGCCGCCACCGCCTTCTTCGAGCCAGAGATCCGTCAGTTGCTCCGCAATGCGGATGTCCGCTTCGAATTGGGTGATTTGGAGCGGCGCGCGGTCGCAGAAAGCATCGCCGATTCCCATGAACATGATGTGCGGGTCGGACACGGGCTTGCGGTTGTAGATTTCTTCTGCCAACGTCGGCAGACCCTGCCGTGCCATGGCATCGAGTACGCGAGTCATCGACCCAGTAACGTCAAGGCCGATGATAATCGGCGTAGAATTCGGATTGTCCGCCGAGTCGCAGGATTCGCGGATGGCCTTGTACGGATTCAGCAAATCCTTGAGCGACGTTGACGTGTAAATACCACCTATTCCTTTCGTGGCACTCTTGTTGTGGATGTGAGCCTGACTGTACCTTGCCCACTGTCGGGGGTCCCATCTTCCGCTTCCCATAATCGTTTCCTCACTTTCATAAAATTTCATTTTTTATACAGATCGGCAGCGGACACGTTCATGTGGACGAATTTCCGTTTGCCGTATCCTGCATCGAGCGTTTTTTCCCAAGCGACGTATTCTTCCATCGGTTCATTCGTGGATGCGCCGAGCACCCAATCAAGAATCGGCCGGGGAATGTCCGTCCTATTTTTCAGAGTCCGACCGGAAATATCTCCGAGAAGTTGCCTTCCAAGCTGTCTTATGCAATTGAGATCTGTAGCATGGACGGACGTCTTGTCAGATTTGGTTCGGAACGTGAGGATGTCGAACACGTCCTTGGGAATGCCCAACATCCTTTCGCCCACAGGCGTACTGTACCACCAACCGCCAAGAAGCATGCCGTTGTGTTGTGCGGGCGAAATGAAGTAGCTGTCGATCGTTATGCCGTTGTGCACGATACCGTTGAACTGCAGAAAGCACGCAAGGTTGTACAGCGAACTCAGAATCCACGCCACGTGACGGTCCGGCAGTTTTCCTCCGAAATGCTCCAACACGTGTCTGAGCGACAAGAAGTCGGACGGCTTTGCCATGACCACGGCAAGTTCTTCGGAAGTCTCAAATTTGCCAACAAACTTCGGCAGGAACCGTCTGAATTCAGATTCCATGTTCCGATCGGCGAATTTGAGATTTTCAACACGTGTTGCACAGTTGTCGAAGAACTGCCTGTGTTCTGACTTCACGACATACACGATTAGGCTGTTGCATATGTAACATTTGCCGAGTTCGAAGGGGATTTCCGCCAGATAGCTAATGTTGTGCAGCTTGCCGTCCAAAGAACGGAACTGCACAAAATTGGACTTTGTCCACCTTCCTTCTTGGAGGAGCCTCATCCCTTCGCCGTAGAGTTCGTTGATCTTGCTCATCACGCGGGATGCAAGGTCGGGATCGTCATGTACGTCAGGATGCCAAATTTTTGCCAACCTCTTGTACTCCGTTTTCATCGTGGCGACATCCGGACTGAACAAATCGCCCGGACTTTTCATCGACAAGATATCTTGTGCATCCAATACTTTCACCCCGTTTTTTCACGTTTCCATGATACCATCAAATAAACGCCTTTGTCAATAAAAATGAAATGAGGAGATGCGAATCGCATCTCCTCATTTGGAAAACAGTGGTGCAAATTCAGCCTTAAATTTTTTCGGAACGAGATCGATAGGGAATTTTCCTCTTCCGTTGCGCCGGATTTCGGCCCCCTTTTGAAGCAGTTTTTCGGCCATCGGCAACAAGACTTTCTTACAAGCGATATGCAGTGCTGTGTTCCAATTTTCGTCTGCGGCGTTTACGTTCTTGGTACGTTCGACGATTATTTCTGCAATGTCTGGTCTTCCCCTTTCCAACGCCAACATGAGGGACGTCCGATACCGATAGTAGCGACGGTCAACATCGATGTCGTCTCTCTCCAAAAGGAATTTTGTAACATCTACGGCATTATTCTGTATCGCCCTGGCCAATGCCGTAGACTTTCCTTTGATGTGCGCATTGAGATCGATGTCGGGGAAGACATCCAGTATTTTTTGCAGAAGTCCTAAGCGGTTGTAGTCAACAGCTGCAACCAATGCGTCTATCTTGTCTTCCTTTCGAAACATTGCTGCTCTTGTTTCGAGAAGAAAATCAATATAGTCTGGCATGTCTTTTGCAACCATTTCGATGACCGAAAAATAGTGCTGTTTGTTACTGATGCCATACTCTCTGATCAACAGTTCGATTTGCAAAATATCCCCATTCCGTACAGCATGATACACACGCATACCCACATCCATACGCACGACACTCCTTACACATTCTTCTAGTGTAATTGTACCATGGACGTATACCACCGTCAATATTTGATATCAAGCAAGTCGGTTGACAAGGGGCACAAATGTGTGGTATACTTTTTAGCGAGGACTATGAACAAAATGAAAAGTGAGAACGAGGAGCGTGTACATATGCTGAAAGATCTGAAATCCGTTACCGAAATCGACAAGTTTTTCGATGAAGAACTACCGAAGAAAGAAAATTGGCGGTTTCAACGGGCCCAAATCTACAACATGGCGAGGGAATACCAAATCCGACGGCAGAAGGAATCCGAAATCGAAAAACTCGTCGAAAAGGACTACCGCCGAGTGATCAATTGCACGATCGTCAGCGACGACATTGCAATCATTGAAGCGGAGTCCCGTGTCGGCGGCAACAATGAAATTTTGTACTATCCGGTGGTATTTGGCAAAGCACTGCATGAAAGTTGCACGAACTTCGACGAAGCACTCATCTTGGCAATCTGCTACAAATACGGTTTCGACCGGTATGCGCCACAGATGATCTACAACATGTTGCGGATGGATCTTGGGTCGATCAAAGACAGGGAAGGCGTATGAAGTAAAGAAAGACTGCAAGTGCAAAACGCTTGCAGTCTTTAAAATTATTTATATATTGGTAGACGTGATCATGCTGCAACGCACAAAAGGAAAAAGATATAGATTGCACAGAAAATTCATGAATATGGACACACAAACGGTTTGATGTGTTTCATAAAATGCGTAATTTGTGAAAACAAAATGTCACAATAAAAAAGACCACATACCATTTTGGCATGTGGTCCAAATAGTATTTCCTACATGCTATGCGCTGTACGCCGACATGAGGAGCGAAATGAAGGACATTCCCAAGAAAAATGCGAAAATGGAAGCAATGACGATGAAGATGAGCGTTGCCTTTGCGTAGTTCGCACGGTTCGGATTTTCCTTGTCGAAAGCCCAAATAATCAGCATGATCAGATTGACGAATGGGATGGCCGTCACCAAAAAGACGACCAGCCAACTGCCCACGGACATGACCGGCGTCGCTTGCTTGGTCTGTTGTTCTTGTTGGTCGATGAAGTGACTCACAAAAATACCCTCCTATACATTGGTATACGACTGTACACCACCATTATGCCAGAAAGTTGCATTTCGTGTCAATTCTGCGGTGTTTGAAGATATTCTCTTCACACTTTGTTTGGAAGACCATGTGCATATTATTTCCTGTTATAGTCTGCCTTGATGTCGCCGTGCTTGTGCGTATTCCATTTAAGAACCCGATTGGTGCAAGAATTGTGTCACAACCATTTCAGTTTTTGCCACAGTTCTTCCGTCGAATCATCGCGCACCAAGTCTGTGGAAATCTTCTTGTTCTTCACCCAAGCAAGAACTATCACCGAATCTGTATAGATGATTTTCGTCAGAAAATATTGCAACGCATGTACGACAGCCAAAATTTCCCAATGTTGGTTTGTTCCTTTGGGGAATAGACTGAATGATAACAGAACTTCACCTGTCTTGGTATCCACGCCCCAAAATTCGAGCACTCTCGGATTTCCGCTACATACTACATCTGCACATACAAAATCTCCTACCAATTGTACAAGGGATACCTGTATCCCATGAATACCCGTCTCCCGAATCGATTGAAATGACCGCATATGCATCAGGGACGGAACATGGTGTCCGTCCCTGGAAGAGAGTAGCATATTTGGCGGGGGGCTTGGGATTCGAACCCAAACTACGGGAATCAAATCCCCGTGTGCTGACCATTATACCAATTCCGATGTATGGCGGTTCTTGGGGGAATCGAACCCCCGTCTCTGCCGTGACAGGGCAGCGTCCTAACCACTGAACGAAAGAACCGCGTAGATTTGGTTGCTGCGCCTCGGAGTCGAACCGAGTTGCCAAGGGTTATGAACCCTCGTGAGATACCGACCTCCCGCCAGCTACAAATGGAGCAGGTGGTAGGATTCGAACCTACGAACCTTTGCAGGAGCGGATTTGCAATCCGCCGCGTTTGACCTCTTCGCTACACCTGCGTAGTAGAAAGGAAGTTGAGCGGATATAGGTTGAGCGAATATAAGTTGAACGAATGTGGTTGAGCGAATATCTGTTGAGCGAATGCGAAATGGAACGGAATACGAGATTCGAACTCGTCACTACGGCTTGGAAAGCCGTCGTTTTACCGACTAAACTAATTCCGCATGGCAAGGGTGGAAGGAATCGAACCTCTTGGCACGGGATTTGGAGCCCCGCGGCTTACCTTTCGCCTTTGAGCCTCTCACCCTTATGGCAGGCTGGGGCGGATTCGAACCACCGACGACGTCACCCATTCTCTTCGCGAGCGGGAATCGAACTTGCGTGACGCCGCCCCATACCGGTCTGTAAAACTGTTTATGGTGACGGGTGGGGGAATCGAACCCTCCGATACAGGATTGAAAGTCCTGCGGCTTAGCCTCTTGCCTAACCCGCCACGTTGTATTTTCTGGTGGGTCCCCCAGGATTCGAACCTGAACTGACACCTTAAAAGGGTGCTGTGCTACCGTTACACTACGGACCCATGGCAGGGGTAGCAGGATTCGAACCTGCATGCTCCCGATTAACAGTCGGGCGTCTTACCAAATCGACTCCATACCCCTATAACTTGAGGGCTGTCCAGGGGAGACTTGAACTCACCTTCGCCCCGCGTGCATGGGGTCAGCTTCACCTATCAAAGCTTCTGGACAATGCATCTACATCGGATGTACAGTGAAGGTGGTGAGCTATTCATTGTAGGGCGTTACTCCCGCACTGCAGTTAATCTAGAATCCCTGCAGACTGTTGGTTTCTCTCTCCCCCTCACCGGGCTTGCGCATAGCCTTTTACCTTCACTGTACATCCGATGAATCGTATCGTTTATGGTGGGCCGATCTGGTTCCGCCCCAGACTCTCCCGCTTTTCAGGCGGGCGCTTTCACTAGATTAGCTTTCGGCCCAAATGTCAGATCTATTCATTATTTTATCACAGATGCGCATGCATAGTCAATATATGGGTATAGATATACATGCGGATGGATTTCTTGTGAAGCACATGTTTAATTATTGACCAAATGCAGTTTCGAATGTCACAATTGATATATGCTGCATTTATGTAAGGGAGTGTTGTGAATGTTTGAAATGTACCAGGAACATGAAGAACTCGCCGAAGCTGTAGCCCAAAGTGACGTGGAAAAATCGAGAAACTCCACGCAAACGGCGTGAACATCAATCCCGATGTATTCCCGTGTTGCGTGGAATCACACCGTTGATGTATGCTGCGTCTGAAGGGAAACACGATGTACTCCGTTTGCTCCTCGACCTCGGAGCGGATACAGAAGAAGTCGAATATTACTACGGTAATACGGCACTCCACTTTGCAGCACAAGCAGGAGATGTAAAATCCTATGAAATCCTGCGGGATGCCGGTGCGAATTTGGAAGTCCAAAATAGGTTCTCTGCGGATGTTCTACCATCTGAACTAAGCCAGCACATATGTAATGGGGTGATTGGAGGGACTCAAACCCTCACGTCCTTTCGGACACCAAATCCACAATCTGGCGTGTCTGCCATTCCACCACAACCACCGTATCAGAAATCCTTGTCATAAATGAGAGGACTGCCATCCACGTCCAAAATTGGATGTATGCTAAGACCATATCCCGCCTGGAACTTTTCCATGAGGACGTACATGACCCGAGTTTCGACGTCTACCAACGTCTTGATCGTGATTCCGCTTTTGGTACCGTCGCTGATGTGTTGGTAGTCTACGACGACAAACCGAACGTCTGACGAATTATATTTGTAAGTCGTCGGGTCATCGTATACAGTAGGAGAAGTTGCCGTTCCAACGGTCTCATGCTTGACTTCATGTTCGGCAATGGGTGCAGGTGCAGGTTCGGGTCCGACATCTGCAGAACCGCATCCGGATGCCAATAAGGTTAGGATAATCAGCACCAATGCCATCTTTTTCAAGGTACATTCCTCCGTTCGGACGTAATACAGCATTCTTTACTTCATTTTCCCTTGTCATTTTCCCTTGTCGAAAATTTGTATGGCATGATTACTCCACGATTGGGAATGCATTTGCTCAAATCGTGTAGAAAATATACAGGGTTCCGTTGTTCTTTCCAGGGATGAATCATACTCAACCCCAAATTCGCTTCCGTCTGCTACGCAACGTTTTTACCAAACTGAACATCTTTGACCCTGTACTTTGTCAGATGATTGAATGTGTTATGTATGGTAGGGATGACAGGATTCGAACCTGCGACCCCCTGATCCCAAATCAGGTGCGCTGACCAAGCTGCGCTACATCCCTACATTGTCATTTCAGATAACCAAATCCTTGAGTCACGACAAACAGGAAAGCGAATACCGTAATTGTCACTGCGAAAAAGATGAATCCCACGATATTCCAAAAAGCATTGGGAATGGCTTCCCTGCGTTCCTGATTGCGTTTTTCCCCATCCATTTCCACAGAATTCTCTTGCATCGTACATCACCCAAACAGATAATCTTGTGTTTTGGTGGGCCCTGCAGGACTCGAACCTGCGACCAATCGGTTATGAGCCGACCGCTCTGACCAACTGAGCTAAGGGCCCATGCAAATTGAAACAAGAATTTATTCGAAAGAATGAAAAATTGCGACCAAAAACAAGAATGCAGATAGCAAAAACAACATGCCGAATGGGAAGCTGAGCAATTCATCGTTGACCGTATTCGCAAGATAGATTGACAGCGTAAGGATCACAAAGCCGCCGAACACTTTTGCAACGAATTTGAAATAAGGCTTAGTCGGAAACATCATTTCCTTCATCGTTCGGTCGACTTCTTCTATGTCGATGTGAATCCTTTCTATTTTTTGCGAATCGCGGCCCACAATGATCACCGTTACAGTGCCGAATGTATTTCGACAGATTACGAATGTGGGATTCGTTCAAAAATTTCCCATCATTGCCTTCATATCATACCATAAGAATTTGGCACACGTCAATATATCCAAACGAATGGACACTTGCAGATATCGTCTCGTTCAAACATTGCGATATGTAGGTACTCTATGTTTTAATAGAAACGAAAATTATAAAACTGAATGGGGACTGGAGACTGCGCGTTTCATGTTCATTGCCGACATTTCCAGCAGCGGTGTGACGTCCAAGTCCGATGAAATCTGCAAGCTGGCAACAGATGCAGTCGATGTTCTGATGAATTCGGCACCAAAAGAATATTCGGTAGAAGGATGCATCAGAAAACAGTTCGAATCCGATGTCTACATCGAAGAGCTGGACCGTCCCCAAGAAGACGTAGTGAATTTCCTCGTCGATCTGTTCAAAGAACTGCCGTTCTTTGTCATGATCAGACAACGGTGCACGTTCGACATCATCGAAGGAGAAGCGGATGAACAGCACTGCATCGAATGGATGTACAATGAAATGGCAGGCAACCAAGTTTCGGATGAATTCTTGAAAAGTATGGGAGCTGGATTGATGACCTTCGGGAAGTCTATCCGATAAACAGCCTCGTGCGCGACGAGGATTCGGCGCATGACGTGTTGGTCGCCGCCGGTGTCGTTGCAGTAGTCCGCTGATACCGAAAGACCGTCCGTCTCGGACGGTCTTTTTCTTTGCACCAAAGTCTGCATTCAGTTGGAATTTCCGTCTTCTGCACCGAAGATCTTTGCATACACATTCGGATTGGCTGCATCCAGCAACACTTTGGCCATATTTTCTGCTTCGATTCTGCATAGTTCGAATTCGACTTCGCCTGAAACGTGAGACACAAGCTGTACGATTTCCTCACAATCGTGGTTACATATGAGAAATTGCGGAAATTTCGCTTGCGACACGTGTACTTTCTGTGCATGAAAACCGCTCTTGAATCCACCGAGACCCATCAATACATACCTCCTGCATCTGTAATGGTAGCACAACAGTCTGTTTTGGGTCAACCAAATGCACAGAGATAAGTTCCTCAAATGATACGTCATACGACGTATTGACTGTTTCATCGTATTGCTGATCAATATGGATGTTTTACGCACTGTAAGTATTGTTCATACATATGTGTGTTATACAATTGTGATGGAAGGAGGTTGTGAACATGGCAAACAAGGTATACTTGGCCCCTACGTGGGAGACAGCGCAACAATTGAAGGAAGCGCTGGAAGAACAAGGAATAAGATACCACACCGTTGAAGCTGAATATGGCAACAATGTCTTGGAAGGAAAAACTACTCTTGCACACCACGTGGCCAGGTTTAAAGACAATCCGGCACCGTGCAATACGGAAGTGCACAAAATTCCAGAAGGCGATGTCATAATCATCAGTCACATCGACCTGGACACTATCGGAGGCGTACTCGCACTGCAAGGACGCAAGCCTCAAAACGAAGCATTCTGGAGGACGGCGGAATTTATCGATCTGAACGGTCCGCACCACATCAACGTCGAACCGCACGTACAGCTCAAAGACAAGTTCAATGCATACTGGGGATGGGTCAACACGCAACCGAGGGAACAGCGTCCGACAGATGTTGTGGATGTGACGGCAAAAATCGAAGAACATGCTGCCATACTGGAACGGGTTATGACCAATGATCCGGAACTTATTGCCAACGGACGTGAATGGGCGGAAAACGTGGCACGGGAAGTGGAATCGAAACTTGTCGCCGAAAACGAATTTGTACGTGTATTCGAAACAGATCGCGTATTTTGCAATTCATCCTACTATTCGCCGAACTTGGAAAAGATCGTTCCAAACATTGTGACATACAACAGACATTTCGGTTCCATTACGGTGTCTACGGCCAACACACAAGACCTGAACGCAAAGGAAATGGTTCAACGTTTGTTTGGACCAGAAGCTGGGGGTCACCCAGGCATCGGTGGTTCTCCACGCGGACAGGAAATGAGCAAACCAACTGTAGCCGGGTACGAAGAAGATCTGGCGATGAAGGACAGACCGTTGGACAGGGAACGCATTGTTGCTGTACTGCAAGGAACAGTAGAACCGAAAACGGATTTCGAAAGAGCGGTGCACGCCGTAGCAAGGGAAATGGAACGCAAATACTCACGCAACGTTGAATTGGAATCTGAACTGCATCATAATGTAGAAGCAGATGTGGACATTGAACGGCAAAGATAAGTTCGAAAATTTGCGGGTACACACTTGTGTACCCGCAAATCGTATATGCATCAGACAAATATATATATATTGATATGCAAGTAGTAGACGAAACATGACCAAAGAATACGCTTTGGTGTTGGGAATGGACGCAAAGTTTGAAAAGATCGTGTTCATAGAACGGACAGAGTACGAGACTTCATGATGGACAAGTTAGAGAACCTGTGGCAGAAAACGGAAACCTCAGGCGATTCGCATATTGCATATTCGTCCGAGAACTCAGCATTTACGGAGTATTTGAACGTGACTGCATGTTGGACGTACCTCCACATGCCGATCAATACGAATACCAATATTCCGGACAAAATTGGACCAAGACAGACGCCGCCAAATACACTTGCGTGGTCAAATGATTGACGTGTACACTTTGGTGCTATATGATGGAAAAAACAATGTAAACAAATGTAAGGAGTGTTGTGTATGTTTGTAACGATTCTGCTGTTGTCGGTCTTGTTTGTCAATTTCAACGTGTGGGCTTGGAAGCAGGCGCATTTGGACAAGGAACTTGGCAAGTTCATTGCTTGGCAGGTTGCTCGGCTGCTTCTGGGTGCTGCCTGGGGTACGTTCGTATTCTATGTGTGCCTGGTGGAACGCACTTGGGATGCCGTCGTTGCATGGTACTTTTTGCCGGTCACGATCATCCAATTCGTAACTCTATGGCTCAACAAGGAATGGCACATCTACGATCGCAAGTTGGCAAGGAATATGGCAGTCAGCTTTCCCGTCGTTGTTATCTGCACTGTATTGGGGATACTCTTTTGGCTGCTGTCCATGATGGTTCCCCAATTCATGACCCAGGAAAAATACGCTCTGCTCGACGTCGAAACCTTCGAAGGAAACATGGCAGAAACTGATGCAGACAAACTCCGCATCATATACGAACCGACCGGCCGAAAGAGCGTGGAAAAGGTGTTCAGCCACGTGCCGGACCACTTTTTCTACACAACCGGAAAAGGTGTCCGTTCTTCCGTAAACGGTGAACAACACCTGCTGTATATCATAGACTTTTCGGACCCGTTCCGAGCATACAGAAGAGGTATTGCGAGCCCCGGATATGGGTTGGTTGATACCCGCAACACGTCCATCCCGGCGGAAATGCACTTGGACGAGAACATTTGGTACACGCCGAGCCAGATGTTTGATCGCGACATCGACCGCCACGTCCGTTTCCGTTATCCTTCTGCAATTTTGTTCGAAGGTCACTTCGAACCAGACGACGAATGGAACCTGATGTACATCCTTCCGTACGGAAAGCACAAGCAGTTCCGTTCGGCTGCATGGATCGAAGGTGCATTTGTTGTCAATCCTACCACGGGAGAAATCGCAAAATACGACGTAGAGGAAATGCCGGACTGGGTGGACTAGCGCGGTTCGTGCATTTTGTCAAATGTTGCAGTACAAATAAACGGAAGGACTGATTGCATTCTGCAAGCGGTCCTCTATTGGGTCCATTCGGCACAGTCGATATGGCTACCCATGCGTTTCATTTCGGAGATCTTCATCCCGTACATTTTAGTTTTGACGGAACACGAAGGACATGAACAGTGTATCTTGCCTTTTTTCAATTGACCGTATTCTCTGGGTTGGTCAAATATTTGACTGAAAGTCCTACGATCGCTGAACTTCGACTTCACAATATTGTACTTGCGACGTTGCGCCCTCTTCGCATGGTGCCTGTAATACGCACGGCTCCTGTTGGTAGCGTGTGGTTTCATAAAAACCTCCCATTATTTGTTGGCAACCAGCAACTTCGTCGATTTCTTCGACTGCTTGTCTGCATAACCTGAAGCTATGCAAGCATCGGGCTTCACCCTCGGCGTCATACCCAAGGATTCCACGCGGAGCATCATTTCTTTGACATATGGTGCCGTTTTGTTGCGCACGATGTCCGTCCCCGCATCAATATCAACGTAGGTGTTAAATGTTGCTCCTTTATACACGTAAGGCAGTATGATATCTTCCAAAATTTGCAACTTGCCGTCCTTGAACAGATATGCGATGTTTTCGCTGCACGCAGTTTCGATGCTAAGCTTCTCTTTGATAGACCTGATTTTCCGAGGTTCAACGTGCAGAGTATAGCATGCCCATGCACCCTTCGTTTCGCGTTGTAAAACGATTCCTGTAACAAACTTCGTATGGTCAGAGAAAGCTTGGCTGTCCGTACCGATGATGAAGTTGTAATGTGCAATCGGATCCTGCTTAATGAATGCAATCATGTGTTGCATGATCTCATCGAAGGACATGTTCTTTCGAGAAAAGTTGTGGAATCTTAAGTTTGATTGCGTCATGATTTGCGCCATTCAGAGCATCTTATGGCTTCTTCCTTTCGTCGAGAATTTTTATCATTCCAAACTAGCACCGCACTGTCTACATACATTGTATTCCGATGTACATTTTTCGCAATACATTGGCACGTGCGTATTCGGATATTGGTAAGTTTCTCCGCAGTGCCGGCATTCGTATTTTGTGAAAGCCCGTCCCACAATAGTGGGAGTATGGAGGTAAAAGCAAGTTCTGCAAAGTCTTGCATCCAATCTGGTGTTCTTATCAAAATCGGCATCAAATCGCTTGATCCTTTCACTAACACTTTCGGCCAGACTTTTGGCTATGTCTGTATTTCTCATGATGTTGTCTGAAGTCAGTTTATGTGCCTCTTTGGACATAATCTATTTCCTCCCAAGGTGGTTCAGCACACTTTCATAATATTGTTGTATATGAGCCACATGTTATTCGGAAGTTTTAGATTCCAATGAAAATGACCAAAGTACCACTGTTGGTACGAGATCCTTTTCCGTATGATTTCGAGATATTCGTTTGCAATGTCGGGCGGATACATGGTGCGTTCCAAAAGATTGCCCAACATAGGAAGCGCAGATGTGGGGCAAGTATGCGTTACTACATAACCGACACGGTTGGAGTGCTTTGCAAGAGAATCCAATGCTTCTTCGAGTTCTTTTTCATTTGGAAGTTCTCTTGCCCACCAACTTTCACCTTCGATTCTGTCTTCTCTATCGATAGAAGACGCCCCACCGAAGGTAAAAAACTTGTGACCGTGAAGATCGAACACTTGTCCACGCATAAGATGGTATATGCTTGGTCGAATCTTTCTGACTTTCCCACCGTTCCACTGTTCCACGGGGTACGATTCAAGCAGATCGAAGTTTTCGTGGTTTCCATCTACGAACAGAGTAGTCCACGGCTTTTCGTCCAACCAATTAAGCCAAAAGTTGTCCGATTTGCCGCCATCCCACAACAGACCAAAGTCGCCAGCCACGATCAGGAAATCAGATTTGGTAAGAAGGCGTCCATAGGGGAAATGTTTGGAAGACAGTCTTTTTATGGAAATATCTCCGTGAAGGTCTCCAGTGATGTATACCCCACACATATTACATGCACCCTCTTTCGGACATTAAGCTTATAAAAAGCTCCCACTCGGAATCGAACCGAGGTCTGATGCTTACGAAGCAACTGTAATGACCACTATACTATAGGAGCATATGGCGGAAGCGACAGGACTCGAACCTGCACACCGGCTCCTCACCGGCTTAGGCGATTTTCAAGACCGCCCCCTTACCATTCGGACACGCTTCCGTAAAACAACCTCTATGGGGATGTGTCTATGATAACACGAAGAATCGCTTCCAGTCAATTATACGAACAAAATCAAGGGAAAGATGTGCTCTCAGAAGAATTGTGTATATTTCAATCCTTATGTTATAATCTATACAAAGATATGTAAGGAGTGTCTATGATGAAATCCTTGTATAAGAAATGTGAAGATACATTCATGTTTGGAGTAACAGATGTATGGAACCTGCATAATAAAGTCATAGAGGTTGTACGGAACACCAGTGTGGAGAATTTTGCGAGAATCAAGAAAGAACAGGCGGACAAATCGTCTTGGAGTAAGTATATTCTCACCAGCCAGTCACCTCGTTCTCAGGTCGCAGACTATGTAGTTCGAAATATGACTATGGAAGAATTCGCACATTTCAAGGAAGAAATCTCGGACGGTACTTTCTTGAGCAGGGAAACATGTAGGATATTGGAGGAATTGGGATCTGCTGACAAAACCCTACCATATCGGATCGTAGATCTGATGGACAGACTTAGGGACGAAAGATACAACGGATACCGAGGAACAAAGATAAGGTATGTTCATCATGCGGTGCGTGGGGTACAAAACTATCCGATTAGATTTTCGAAAGTGTCACGATCCAATGGTAGCAGAGTGAACGCTAGTATGTACATGAATGTGAATATCTTCATGAACATACATGCAGACATTCCATTGAACGTACACTTCCCCTACGATCTTTTGGATGACCACGATGTGAAGAAATTTCTCTCCTTGGATCTAGACACGATTTGGGACGATGCTCTGCTACGCAACACATATCCCGAATTTTGGGAAGAATTTGTGACGGCTGAGACGATAAAGCCGTCCATCGATTTCGTGTGCGAAATTTCAGATTTCATGCAGTGGGACAATGCAACTTTTGCCGATGTCGCAAGACGACTCACCTTCCACATCATGAGGGTCCTTGAAAACACCCCTGCTGGGTATGCATGGGATTCGAGTATGGTCGAAGCAATCGAAAGAGTGATGCCGGACAACATATATCGAGAAGCCTCTACCGAAGATTTGGTTGTATTCAATTCGATTTTCTCAGCAGTCCTCTTGCGTCGCGGTTGGAAGTATGTAAAAGGAAGCAAACATGCTAGCATATACCGAAGATGCATGCTTATGAATGAACTTAGCCGTTAAAAGAAAAGGACGCCAACCAATTGGTTGGCGTCCTTTTCATTATCAGTTCCAAAAAAGATGGAGGTTATTGCAGAACCAAACAACAAACGTGAATGGACGTTCGATACGGAAAAGTGCATCTACCACATGTCTGTCGTCGTCAATGCAGTTCCCCCGGAATTTTTCCAAGAATGCAATTACATCAGCCAACGTCTGCGGGTTGACTACTGCATCAAAATCGACGGCTTTGTTCACGTGATCTTTGACTTTTTCGCACCGAATTTTGTCGTCAGAAAAAGCGTCTGTCACATCGAGTTCCGATTCCTCCACAGCGATACCGAAGCAATCCGCGAGTTCCGCCCAATCATATCCGAGGAATTTGTAGGATGGTTTGGGCAGATTTTCTTTCCAGGAAGCCAATCGAATCTACCAGGAACGTGGGTTGGATTTACACCGACATACAGCTGGTGCATGAATCACGTTCCTATTCGGCCGTATTCCGACGGCGACATGTAACCGAGTTTCATGTCAATTGTCCTCCTTATATGAATGAAGGCACATTGCGAAATGCGCCCCAAATCCTATGTTGGTTGGGTAAGGTGCACCACACGGGGGACCAGTCCCTGGGTACCTTTTTATAGCTTCTGTTTTAGCCGCAACAGGTCTAATACATCACGACGTTACATCTTGCAAACCCAACACGGATATTATACGACACGTAAACTGCTGTCGTCAATAGTATATTCGTATCAATGGAGAGGGCGTATACTAGAGTATGTCCCATTGTCGTCATGAAATAGCGACGACTTCTGCTACAGTTATGTATTGCATATGCTGCAAACCCGACATGCATACTTAAAGAGGACCAGATTTCCTGGTCCCCTTCGGATGTGTGATGTATATATATTATCATTTTGAATGGTGGTGGTGGAGGTGGGATTCGAACCCACTCAGCTCAAAGGCAACGGTTTTACAGACCGCCCCGACTCCCCATCTTCGGCGCCCCACCGCATGGGTCGACGTCACCGTCGGCCCAAAACGTGTAAGGAGTGTTGTGCGTGTTCAATTTTATCACGTGCGCGTCGGATTTGTCAATATATATATATTGGTCGAAGCGATACTCCAAATATATTTGAGAAAATCAATAGATGGTACCGTACACACGCGAACATGCATTGATTTTTTGCAGAGTAGAAACGCATTACATTACGTATTTTCCAACAAGTCAGCACGTCCATATCCGGATCAATTTGATTGACGTACCCATTTACTTGTGGTACAATAAATATGTAATATGATGCGGAGGTCTTGTGCAACCATGCAAAGGACTATAGACGATATAAACAGACAACTCGCCTCCTTCCGAACTTTCAGATCTAGACTGAAAAAAGGGAACAACAAGGCGAAACTTGTCGAAATGGACAAGCGCATCAGGATACTCACCATAGATCGGGACATGCTGAAGTTGCAACAAGAAAAGCAGAAGCTTCTAATGGAACTGAACATGACCGAAGATGAAGTGTACAGGAGCGGTTCTGCCATAGAACGGATGCGGAAGGACACGAAAACTGTAAGGATTACTTGGGGCTGATAACACAATGTCTTTCAGTATATACCTGAACAAAATCAAATCGCTCATGGACGTGTTCGGAGTGGCTGTACTGTTGGACACTGAAACCATGCAGAGGGCCGTGCAAGGTCTCGATCTGTCTGATGAAAAGGTGTTGGACAGATTCGCCAAGGATCTGTCGAAAAGCCTTCTCAAAATGGACCCAAAGGTTTTGTCCAACCCGACTGCCCTCAAAATGGTAAAGTTGTTGGAAAAAGAGATAATGCACATATACGCCATGTACAAGAGTGGCAGTGTCCTGGAAGACGTACATCATGAGGCCGTCAAACACTATCTCATGGCAGACGTGGAACGGGTGAAGACGATATTCAGACAGAAAAACGCCGACCTCCATGAAGATGTACGCGTGTTTCTCGACAACGGCAGATATTGCATATTCAAAAAAGACGGCAGAATACTGAAAAAGGTGTACGTGACCAACTTCGCCTTATATCCCATCAGTACGGTCATGTTGAGAAACAAAGACATAGAAGCATCTTTGTACAATTTCAGAGCAGTGTCTGCTATCAACGGAATGTCGAAAGACATCGTACTCCTGCCAAGCGATCTCGATACGGTGCAGTCATTTCAAAAAGCCATTCATAGGCAGGCGGAAGTCATCAAGCCGCAGATACATGATCTTTCTTCGCATATGCGTGGCATGGCTTACGAACTTACGGAAAGGTGTTGGACAGGTAAAAATTTCAAGGAACAGATCGGCACCACCGTTCTTGGATACGAAAGATTTTCCGACGACGGTAACAAATATATGTGTACCGTGGATGGAACCGTATATGACAAAGACGGTAACGTCGTAGAAGACGTGGTTTTCATAGATCCCGCCATTCGCATACCAGAAGGCAGCGTGAAGATAAGCAACAAATACGGCAACATGAAGTACGACAAGAAAGAATGGCCGGAAATTGCGAAGTTCGTGTTGCCAAGGTTCATGAAGCTGAACAAGAAAGATGCAATGGCGAACATCATGGGATGGTTCTTCGCCAACGTGCAGGAATACAACATAAGGAAGGTCTTGCAGGAATACCCGATCCTACACATCGCCGGACCGAGATCATCCGGCAAGTCCAGAACGATAGGTGCTATAAAGCCGTATTTCGGACATCGTGATTCCAATTTGGCACATTTCCCCACGCCACCTATCTTCGTTCAGGACATGACTCTTTCCTACACCATTCCGGCCATTTTCGACGAATATGGTGGTTCCGACAAGCACCAAGGATGGTCAGACTACATATTCAACGAAATACACAAAGTCACGAAACACGTATACGACAAAACCACCGTAGAAAAGGGCGGCAAGGGTGACGGCGGCCAGGGAAGGTTCGTGTACAAGATTCGCAATTCTCTCTGTTCTCTCGGACAAATATATATCAGGGACCAGTCTATTGCTACGCGGGCAGTTCAGGTCAACATTGATGGTTCCATCAAGGGGACTTCTGAAGGTGACATTGCCTACAAGATATCGGAAGAACTGATGGATTATCCGAACAAAAATTTCATTACGGGCTACATGTTGTGGGCAATGAATCTGGACGATGCGTGGGTGATCGACCTCATAAGGAAGTTCCGAGACAACAACAAAAAGCTGGTGCGCATGCACGGACTTTCATATGATGAACGTCAACAACACAATGACGTAGCCATACAGACGGGTCTGTACCTTATGCTTAAACTGTCGAAGGAACTCGGCGTCGACCCCGGATTTGATGAGCAATATGTATGGGAAACCGTCCTGCGCAATGCCGACCAAAATTCGCGTCTGTTCGAACAGACGACAGACGACCCGCTTATCAGGTTCCTTAGGGACGTCGCAGTACACCTGAAAATGTACGGCAACCGATCTGGTGCCCGTATATACGGTCTCGGCGGGTGTGTGGTGGTTGGAAAAGGGAAAGAAGGGGAACCCGGCATGTATGGCAGGTCTGGCAACAGGAAAGAAGCCTGCGTATATGGTAAGGCGTTCCTCGGCATCAAGATGAAAGAAATGATATCGATCGTCAACACCGACCTCAAAAAACGCGGCAAGGATGCTCACGACTTCGCAGATATCCAGCCGTATTTGGAATCGGCCTTCAACAAGGCAAAGGCACGCGATGGGAACGGACTCGTTTTGGCACCGGAAAATTATTATTACCAAAAGACCGAAAAAAGAGAACGATACACCGGATGGTACACTCTGTTTGATCTGGAGAAAGTATCCGAAATCAGTGAAGACTTCCTCAAGAATCCATATTGGAACATGTCGTCTACACACTTGAAAGTTTTGGACGAAAACGTAAGATAATTGTGTTGGAGGACCTGCTGCCGCAGGTCCTTTCTTTTTGTGCATGTCGGTCTGCAGATAGTACAATGACGCACACAGTATGTCACACCGTCATTATTCAAATTTGGCACACATTTGGCACACAGCACAACGTGTGTTGTCGCAGACTATGCAACAGCATTTGTTGCATCGTTCCCAATTAGTTCTGTTGACAAAAGCACGCTGTTACATATATCGGATCGATAGGTTAGACAGGGTATGCAGAAAATGCTGCAACACATCGTTGGGAATTAGATGAAACTGATTTGTAATGTTGGTAAGATACGTATCTTCAATTATACTTTGACATTATTTTTAGTTAATCAATAACGAATTGAAGAAATATATCCTCATCTGCATATGGGTTGCAGCAACATATGCAAATAATCGTTTTGGTACATCGGAAATGGAATTTAAGCATATTGAAATGTCTACCCCATATACAGCATTTTCCAAAGTTCATTTCCAACGAGTGCAATAAAATATACATATGCTTGTTGCATCGATGGATACGAAAATAAGCTGATTTGAAGGGTATCTTAATAACAATTATTGGATTGAAAACATTTGTAGTTTCACCGGAAATTAAACATATGCGCTATTGATGTTCTTTGATTCCTTCCCGATTAATTCAAATTCACATTTTTATCAATTTAAAGTGTTTATGTGGATATCTACAACGGTTTTGTTCTCATCGTTATCAAAACAGAAAGACATATGCATACACTGTGTCGATGATTCCAATTTAACTAACAGCGGTACAAAATGAACACAAAACCTATCGTGGATATTTCTGTTCCCTCCATAACGGAACCAGATTTATATGTAAGTCACTTGTAAACACTTTCTAGCATATTTGAGTATACGCATCTGAAATCCCAATGTGATTGTTGCATCGTTGGGAGACATGCAGAAATGGCGGTAATCAATGTGCACAACAATCATACTTCAAATAAGCTTGATTTCACCTACAGTGGACTAAGACACATAATTGGTTGTACGTTCGCGCAGTTGTTGCACCGTTATAAACGAAATAGAAGTGATGTCCGGCTTTGAATGAACATCTTTTATGTTTCATTCCCGACGATGCAACATTAATTGTGGTAATCTATATATATTTTGGTTGCATCGTCAAAAGTGTGTTTTCCGAAATGTTGGATATCTACAATATTACCACAACAATTGTGGTAATTCCCCTATATTTCGACAATGTAGGTGGAAACGAAATGTCTGAGATATTGGATATCTACGACATTACCACAATATTTGTGGTAATATCTTTGTTTAACAAGAAGAAAAATGTAAAAAATATAAAAATATATATAATATATATATTTAAAAAATAAAATATATCCCACGCGTTTTTTACATATATTTTTGGGGGACATACCTTTTATAGAAAAATCGACATATTTGGGCATATTTGAATATTACACAAAATCTTTTTTTACCGATGCAACAATATTACCACAACTATTGTGGTAACATATACTTCGTTAAACACATCTTCTGTTTTTATGACAGTTAAACAGAGAAAATATGCGAACAATTACCACAATTGGTCATCCAACTGTATTGAGAATATATTGTCTTTGTGCAACTTACGACGAATCATAAATATTACCACAACAACTGTTGTACAGTATGCTTACTATATTGTGTTCCGTTGGGAACGAATTGGAAAGTAATACTGTATCAGCATATGTACATCATTTTTATTTCGTTACCAACGATGCAACAACCATTGTAGCATAACTTGTGTGGATTCCGTTCATTTTACACTATATGGCGCAGTGTGGATCAAATCCATTTTCTGTAACCGTTTTCTCTGTCTCATACATCCTTGAAGTCATTTGTTTGTGATATTGAAAATGTATTTTCTAGTATTTAAATAGCTATTTAGGTGTGGAAGTGTAAACAATGAAATGAAATCATTTATTGAGGAACACATCATGTTGGTGTGATGGGGTTCGTACATACCGTTTTGAAAAATCCGAAATTATATTGAAGCAGATGGCACTGATGTGTTGCAATATGGGCATGAATATTCTTGTACGAAAATGAAGTGATGATTGGATAATATCCTCTGGTGACGGTGGCGTAACACCCTGACAAAAAGGGACACCAACAAACAAGTCGGCGTCCCCTCGCATAAGCTGATCGTGCCGTCTGAAATAGCGCAAGAGGACGCATAAGCGTCCTCTTGCTTGGACAATCGGACAAAGTGGATTTCGTTCGATAATTACGGATTGTTGGAAGACGAATGTACGCACATTGAAGAACTGTTTCCGAAATATATCGACCTGTCTGATGATTTGCGTGTCCTCCACATAAGACTTGCAGGCATGGAGGAATACGAAGGGGATTATATGTTTTTTAAGAAATGCGATGCCGAATATGCGGTGTTGGAGCCGAGTGAATGTACAAACGAAATCATAGACTTTTTGGAAAGGAGAAATTTGCTTATACGAATGATTGGTTGCTGACGTTCAATGATTGTGTGCTATGCTGCTTCCGTGATAAAATGGGGACAGACAAATCATGTGTAAGGAGTGTTTTGTGTGAAATCTACAGAAATTATGTTAAAGTATGCCCAGATGTTGGTGGAAACGAGGGGAAACAAAAAAGCAGTATATGAAGTTCTGCGTCATGCGGCGCCCATAGTGGTCGTCAATCTGCTTTCTCTGATGCACGCCTACAAGTTTGCCACAAAATCAGCCTATAACGCTCTCGTACAAAATCCAGGTTCCATCGGACTCAAACATGGCGATGTGGACCGCGTCATGCATCAGATTGGAAAAAACATCATCGAGATATACTTGAAGTCCCCAAGGGACACGTACAAGGCGGGCATCAAAGTGTCACCCAGGACAATAATTTTCCACAGTTGCATTCACGGTTACAAAGGGTTCTTGTCAAAAAGGTGTGGGAATAAATTCGTCCGATGCCCCCTGATGCCCTACAGACCAGAAGACGCACATAATCTGTACGATCTTTCCGACTACCTGTACAGCATTTTGACCGAATTTATCGAAGACAATGCCATCCACCATATGTTGGGCAGACAGATGGAACAGGTGTACAGAATGTACATTGACAAATGGAACAGCGGTCCGTCTATTATGAAGATGAAACCTGTGGCCCAAGTAGATTTTGGATATTTACATTTGCCTGTCTACGGGGACGTATTCCTGACACTATATACTATCCACGGAAAGAAGATTCGGATGTCAATGAGAAACCTTAATTCGTGGGTGATCGACGGCAATCTGACGGAACCGTATGGGGAAGTGTATGGAATCCTCAAGATCGAACAATGGAGGACGATTATACACAACCCGACCAAGTGGTTGACGTTGGACAACTACACGATGTTGAACGACGAAGTAACGCACATCGAAGAAGTGCCGCAGGAAGAACTCGGAGGGGACGGAGAAATCCGTGCTCTGAGGATTCGACTGGAGAAGATGTCGGACTATGAAGCAAAGTATGTGTTCTTCCGGAAATGCGGAGACGAATATAAGTTCGTCAATGCGAACCAAAAGGACGCCAAGCAGTATCTGCAAAGGAATGAACTGTTGAGACGTTTGCTGGGATAGGGACGGTCGAAAACCTGCAGGCAAAAGTGGAAGGAGGTGCATCGCACCTCCTTTCGCCGTGTTATGGCAGTCACACCAACTTTTCCATGATTTCGCGTTTCTCATCTTCTTCAAATTCGAACGATGATGACACATATTCCAACAGCAGTTTTCTGATGTCTTGACGTGCTCCGACTGCCAAATCCACAGGTCTCCTTCCCATGTTGTCTGAAACTTGCAGATCTGCACCTTCTTCGAGCAAATATTCGACAAGCAGCAAATTGCCCCTTTCTATGGCAATCATGAGAGCCGTTGCACCATCTGCGTTCTTCTGGTCGATGTCTGCACCCTTCTTGGCAATCATGTCCGCGATTTCCACATTACCGCACCTTACAGCAAGGAACCACGCATTTTCTCCGTTTGGATTTTTGCTCTCTATATCAGTTCCCTGCAAAAGAATGGTTTCCACTATTTCTGCATTCCCCGTCGAAATAGCTACGTGCAAGGGCAGTCTGCCTTTTCTGTCCGGCAGGTTGAAGTTTGTCTTCGTTGCGATCAGCACAAGATGTAGAACATTTTGCGATTCTATGCATTCCATCACACTACTTGGCACGTATTCCATATACATCACCGTCCGCTCCGGTTTTTGACCATTATAACGTTCGGAACGCCGATGTACAATAATTTCTGCATCAAATGTCCTTGTCTGGAAGTATAGATTTGAACATATGCCTAAAAATACGGAAAGGGGACTGCATTCTCGCAGTCCCCTTCCGTGCCGGTCAAGGAATTCATGTTTGACGGTCTTTCGCCTTCTGCCTCGGAAGCACGGACCTCCATATTCCGGAAGGCAGCGGCGACAATCGGCGTCCTCACGCAGTCCAACGTGGGGGCTTGTACCGCGTCCTTGGTGACAAAACGCGGTTGTGGACATGCGCGGCCCTCGGGAGCCGACTCCCATCATCTTACCGACGCCGGCCTGTCGGTTTTGGAAATGTGGCACCGTGTTATGGGTACACAACCCGCAGGAGAATGACTGGACGCATCTCCGCGCGCCGTGCGGCAAAAAGACGATCCATCTTCGGCGGTCTGCGGCGACGGTCCACACCATTTCCGGCCGATCGGTGGGTTCGGCAGGCAACCCGCCACATCGACGCGGTCGCGATCCGTCCGCTTCTTCACATCTGTCCGGACCCTCTGCCGGGATCCATCCCCGATCTTCCTCGCCGGACCTTTCCGGATTTCTTGTCGGGCAAGCCGCCCGTGTTCCCTTCTCCGGAAACCGTCCCACAGACACAAAGATAACGTCTCTGGCCGCATTGGCTACATGAAGTTTTCATCAGTGCCACGTCCATATTATATTATTTCTTATTGTCTTGCGTCAATATATTTCGTCACCCCCATTGACCCGTCCAATCCATGCATGATATGATGAAAGAAATGGAACGAAAGGTGTGAAAAAAAAATGACCAGGTTCTATAAGGCACGGGTCATGCTGGGCAACAAACCGAAGGTGGTTATAATGCTCAACCACGCGGACCGGCAACAGACCAAGAAGCTTTCCGTGCCCGTACAACACAACATCATTCTGATCGACCAGTCGCTTTCGATGACGCACGAAATCAACCTGCTCATAGATCAAGTGGAAAAGTCTTTCGAATACATGGACCCGAAAGACTACGTATCCGTCATCGGCTTCTCTTCCCACGACTGGTGCAAGGTGTACATCCGCGGGGCACGAAAGAACGACGACATCAAGAAGCTTCTCGACCAGATGCGTCGCACCATCAGCCAGACCTGCTTCTCCGTTCCGCTCAAGAAAGCGGAAGAAATCGTGGACGATCTCGCTGCGCTCTGTCCGAGCTTCGCAGTCACCCTGTTCACGGACGGCAATCCGGTGACTCCGTGGTCCGAATCGGAAGAAGAAAGCCGCATCCTCCGCATGCTTGATTCGCTCGGCGACAAGGTCATCGCCGTGAACACCATCGGATATGGGTACTACTACAACCAAGATCTGCTTCTCGCCATTGCAAACAAAACCGAATACGGCACGTTCGTACATTCACGCGACATCAAAGACTACTCCGAAATCTTCAACCACAACTACGAACGCATGTCGGAACTCTCTGCCGGGTCCATTGAAGTCGAAGCTGAAGGTGCGGAAATCTTGTATCTCACCGACCGCAACACGAAGCTTACGAAGGACGTGCTGCGTCTGCGCATGATGTCCCGAAACAAGAACCAACTGTTCATCATCGCAGACGACGAACTGACCTTCAAATACAACGGCGAAGTCTACTACAGCCGCAAGATGGATGCCCGCAAGATTCGCGTCGACACCCTCCGCAACATGTATTACGCATATGCCTACAATGCGTACTACCTCGGTATGCGCCATGCTTCGCTCGACGTGATCGTCAAGAACGTGGGCGACAAGGCACTGGCGGATTCGCACCTGCGTTCTTTCACGTACGATGAAGTGTCCCGTCACACGGAAAAGCTGCAGAAAGCAGTATTCAACCTGAAAGCGCGGTATACGCTCGGCACCTGCGACGAAGACTACATTCCGAAGGACGACCAGGCATGCGTGATGGACATTCTGAACATTCTGGCCGGCAACCGCGGCAACTACTACATGCCGCTTCCGTATTCGGAATACAACCGCATCGGCCGCCAGACGATCGACACGCATAGCATTCTGCTCGACACGCAAATTGACGACGGCCGCAGTCCGTTCTCGGACCTCGTCTTTCACAAGACGCGTCTCAACGTTTCCGTTCGTCACGTCATCCGGCGCATCGCACAACTGAATCCGAGGGCGGCGGCGCGCGTCGGTCTGCCGGACAAGATGCAAGTGGAACTGGTACGACACCAGACGATCGTCAAGGACGGCAACCTGAACGTACCGCGCGTGGAAGCTCTGGTGACGGACGAAACGATGCAGTCGCTGCGCGACCGCGAAGTGGAATTCCGAGTCAAACGGACAAGGGACGCAGACGGTCTGACGCACATCGTCATTCCGCTCGAAGATGTGCCGGTCATCAACCGCACGTACATCACGAAAGACACGTCCCACGTGCTCCGTACTGTACACAGTCTCGTCCTTCTGGAAGCGGAACAGAAAGTCCTGCGCCACTTTCTGCGTCAGGTACGTGGGAATTCCGAATACAAGGAAGGCGAATTCAAGAAGTTCACGGCAGAACAAATCGAAGTGCTCCGCGACCACGGCATCGACCACAATCTGAACTATGTCGGCATCAAGAATGAGACGCTCGAAGCCACGGACTTCTATGAAACGCGCTTCCTCGAACTGCAGATCAAGGGCGCGACGAACCTGCCGAGTGTCGATGACGTGATGGAACGCAAGGCACGCGGTGCGAAGCTGAATGCAGTGCAAGCATATATGGCGGGTTTCATCGACAAGATTTTGTCTGCCGCGCGAGAAAAGGGATTCGACATCGATTCGGCGCAAGCCGGGGACTTCCTCCGAGAAAAGCTGAACGAAGTTCGGAAGGAAATCCTTGCGAAGCGCATGGAACTGGCTTCCCTGAAAATCGCGAAGGTAGTCACCGGCGATTGGTTCAACGACGTACAGCCGGACGGCAAGGGCAACTACACCTTCACGGAAGGCGATGTCACTCTGGTCATCAAGCCGGGCCGGGAAAAGATCTACATTTGATCGCGGAAGTGCGGAACATATTTGGCAAAGGCCGCCCGAATTTTCGGGTGGCCTTTTTCATAAATGCGACGTACGAATGCGAAATTAGCACGGACGAAACATTTATTTGACACGCATGTACGCAATACTGTACAATCATCCTGAGAGGTGATACGTTTGAACTACATGGAAGCTGCATTCATCTTTGTGCTCGGACTGTGCATTGGAAGCTATCTCAACGTGGCTGCGCTTCGCGGTCTCGAAGGCAGAAACATATTTACTGGCCGGTCGGAGTGTCCGTCCTGCAAAACGCAGATCAAGTGGTACGACCTTATGCCGATAGTCAGCTGCATAATCTTGCGGGGCAGATGCAGAAACTGCAAGACCAAAATCTCCCCCATCTACATGTTGGGGGAAGCAGGAACGGCACTTGCCTTCCTCGTCCTGTATATCAGGTTCGGCATTTCGTCCGAATTTGCCATCGGCATTGTGATGGCTTCGTTCATAGTCATCTGTTCCGTTACGGACATCAAGTCCAGATTGATACTCGACAAGTTCACGTTCCCTGCCATGATCATCTTGTTGGCCATGGAACTTGCATTTCACCCGAAAGAGATATATAAAGGACTGATAGGAGCGGCGGGCATTCTTGCGCTTCTGATGCTGGTCAACTTCATCAAAAAGGATGGTATGGGCGGCGGGGATATAAAAATGTTCATGTTCGTCGGCGTCGTACTCGGACTACCGTCCACACTGTTCGCACTATTTGTGGCCTCCGTCCTGGGACTTTTTGCATGGATACCGCTTCGTATCATGAACAAGACAGACAATACACTTCCATTCGGTCCGTTTATTGGTGTAGCGTCTTTGGCGACATACATTGCCCAGGACACCACCGTGTTGGCAACCATATTTCCGTCGATAGGTTAACCTCTTGCCCATAAAGATGTCATGCATGTACATAAGACGAAAGTCCGGGATTAAGTATTGACAATATACGTAGATTCGTATTATAATGTCGTTGTACATGTACATTGCACATCTGCCATGGGAGGATGGTTGAGTTGCTGAACAAGTTGAAGTCCGATTCCAGGGGTATGACGCTGATCGAACTCCTGGGAGTCATCGTTATCATCGGGATCTTGTTCGTGGTCATCGGATTCGCCATCAACAAGTCACAGGACAGCGCAAAGGTGGCTGGTGCACAGACGGATTTGCGCAGCATTCAAACTAGCGTGGAATACTACCAGAAGCTCACTTCGCAGCTTCCGACGGCTGAACAGGTTTCTCAAAACAGCGACTTTCGTTTTCACACGGATCACAAGCCGACCAACTTTGACGCGAACGGTCTCGATCTGATGCCGGGCGGTTGGGAATACATTATCGACGACAATGGCACTTCGTACGTATCTTTCTCGGACAAGAAAGACCCGTGGGGAAGACCGTATGTGATGGTGCGGGACGGAGACGGCAAGAAACTGCTCATCGCGTCCGCAGGTCCGGACGGCAAACTGCAAAGCAAGCCGCTGACCGACGCAGGCGACGACGTGGTGCTCCTCATCTACAACAACTGATTCCCTTTTCCCAATGACGTTCATCTGCAGTTTGATGTATTATATGTGAAATATGGTTGAGGGATGATATACATGAGGCTTCGGAAAAGATTGGGCGACATTCTGATCGAACGCGGCTACATCTCGGAACGGCAACTTCGAGATGCCTTGCAAAAGCAAGAACAGAGCGGACAGAAGCTGGGTAAAATACTTCTGCGGGACAAAATCGTTACGGAACAGCAACTCGCAGAATGTCTTGCCGAACAGTTCGGCACCACGTACGTGCCACTTGACCAGGATTCCGTACAAGAAGCTTTTGTCCGGCTGTATCCGGAACATTTGATACGCAAGTACAGATTCATTCCGTTGCAAGAACGGAACGGCGTCCTTGATGTCGCTATGGCAAATCCGTTCGATCTGGAAGCCGTCGACCATCTCGAAGTCTCTTTACATAAAAAGATTCGCATTTGCATCGCGACGGAATCTGACATAGATCGGACGATTTCTGACATATTCGACCGAGAGAAAGTCCTCCAAGAATTAGGAAGCATGCCGGGGACGGAAGACACCGACAGCATGTACTTCGATTTGGAAGAGGACAATCTCGACGGTGTGCCGATCAAACAAGTGCTCAATGACATTCTGCGCCGAGCAGTTGCAGAACGGGCATCTGACATACACATCAAGGCGAACGCCGCCGACGTGTCAGTCAAATTCCGCATAGACGGGGTTCTGTACAATGTGATGACATTGCCGAGACGGGTGCACGGAGCACTCGTCTCCCGTATAAAGGTAATGTCCAACATGGACATTGCAGAACGTCGCATTCCACAGGACGGGAAAGCACGTGCCAAGATTGACAACAGATTCATCGACCTCCGCGTGTCCACCCTTCCAACCGTGTCGGTATCATCTTCCATGGAATCGGAAAAGGTAGTCATACGTCTGTTGGACAAAGTGAACCTCATAGACAAGCTGGACAAAATTGGGTTCCAACAAGACGTTCTGCAGCAGTATAAAAACCTCGTCAAAAGTCCGTACGGCATCATACTCATCACGGGACCGACGGGTTCCGGCAAATCGTCTACGCTGTATACGACCATCCTTGAAATAAACGACGAAACGAAGAACATCATTACCATCGAAGATCCGATCGAATACGAAATCGACACGGTGACGCAGGTACAGGTCAATCTGAAGACTGGACTTACATTTGCGACCGGTCTTCGTTCCATACTCCGCCAAGACCCGGACATCATTCTAGTCGGGGAAATTCGGGACAAAGAAACGGCAGAAATTGCGACGAGGGCCGCCAACACGGGTCATCTTGTGTTCTCCACGCTTCACACCAACGACGCCACGAGTGCCGTGATGAGACTTCGCGACATGGGTGTGGAACCGTTTCTCATCGCAAGTTCGCTTCTTGCAGTCGTAGGACAGCGACTTGTCAGGCGGATATGCGAAAATTGCAAAGAGAAATACGTCCAAAATGAACCAACCATCGACACGATGTTTTTCGGAATCAACACTCCAGTCACCCTGTACAGGGGAAAGGGATGTCGCCTGTGCAAGAACACAGGATACAGGGGACGCGTGCCGGTTAGCGAACTTTTCGTCGTCAATGGCGACATGCGCAGTGCGATAGTCGCGGGGGTTGACGCCGGACAGCTCAGACAGATGGCCATAGATTCCGGTATGAAAAGCATGAAGATGGATGGACTCGAAAAGGCACTCGCTGGGATAACTACGCTCGAAGAAGTCAGGAAGAATATAAGCGTGGGGGTGGAAGACTGATGAAACACCTTGGCATACACTTGGACGTTGCAAAAACCCGTGCAGTATTGTTCGATCTGAACAAGAACGAAGGAAAGATACTCGCAACAGGCGAATTCGACAATCCAGACGGAATGATCGTAGACGGTGAAGTCGTCAGTTTTCCTCTCCTCGTTGAACACATGAAGTTCATCCGCAAGAAATTCGGACGTGTGAATGCGACTCTTGCCGTTTCCCACAAATCTTGCATCTGCACCATCGTCAGAGTACCCGAAATGCCGGAAGATGAACTCAGGAAAACCATCGAATACGAAATGGAAAGGTTCATCAAGAAAGGCGTCCTGTCGGACTACATCTGGAATTGGATGATCGTGAATGAAGAAATCGTAGAAGTCGACCAACGGCGCATAAAATACATCAGCGCGCTTGTCGTGGGATTCCCCAAGATGCAGATCGTGCAGATCTTGGAATGTGCAAAGAAAGCTGGTCTGCATATCACATGCATAGAAGCGCAGGACGTCGCGCTGTGGAGGTCTTACGTCGCACAGTCCCAACTCAACTACATCAGCATGCACGTAGGGTATAACGAAGTACAAGTGGCAACTTCACACAGGGGCAATCTGCATTACATTCGTCCGAAAGCAAGCGTAAACACAAGCCTCATCTTCGGCGACAATGCAGACATAGCTTTCAACACGTTCGTCGAAGAACTGCGCAGGACGTCGGAATACTACATCGACAAGACGAAGTCGAGAGCGGACTGCGTGTTTGTGACGTCGTCACAGGAAGTACCAGACGAATTCATCAAACTGCTCGATTCCGACATGTCCATTCCCGTGAAAAAATGGGATGCGCAGAACGAATTCATATTGAACAACACCAGAATCGTTTGCAATGCGGACGAAATCTACATCAACGAAACGTTCGCCGTGGCACTGGGTCTGGCACTGCGAACTGCAGACGAATTGCACAACACGATTGACCTCATACCGAAGGACTACGTCCGGAAAAACAGAATTTCCCAAGTTGTGAAAATCTCGCTGGGAACGGGAGCCATCCTCCTGATGCTGGTGGGTTCCTTTGCCCTCTACGTACATCTTTTGGAAAACAAACTGTCTGACCTCATGAAGGAAAGGAATTCGGTACAAGCAGAACTTGATCGTGCGACTGCGCTGCAGAACGACATTGAAAGCTTGAAAATGCAGATCAGCACGATTGAACAGATGCAGGCCGATGGAGGAACGGCGAAAAAGGACCAAACCTACGGAATTGCTGTAGGCGACTTCATGCATTACATCGAAAAAAACATACCGCGCGACGTGAAGTTGCACAACCTGTACTACGACAGCATGACCAATCGTATACGAATGAAGACAATTGCAGATTCGCAGCAGAGTCTGGGTTCGTTCATGTTGCTTCTGGAAAAGTTGGAGAACGTGATGGAAGTTTCGACGACGCAAATTCGCGAATACAGATTCGGCAATATTTCCTATCTCGCATCTGAAATCGAAGTGAAGATCAGTGCAGGGGGTGCGGCGCGATGAACTTGAAATTGAACACTTCCCCTAATGCGAAGATCATATTCTCCATTCTCCTCGTGGTCGTCATGATCGCAGCGTCCATCATGTATGTGGTGATTCCGCAGAACGAAAGACGCATCGAAATTTCTGCAGACATCAAGTCTACGCAGTTGGAGATCAATTCTCTTCGCAATCAGATTCCGGATATGGCTGAACTTGCTTCCGTCAAATCCGAACTCGAAAACACGCTTTCCGAATTGCAGAAAAATATGGAACAAGAACTCCAGTCTCCTACCAATCTGAAGAGAAATGGCAATATTGATACTTCCGTGTCGAACCTCACAGCCCTTCTCGGGGGAATGGCAGAAGCCCTGTCGATCGATACCAGCAAGTTTGAGGTAGTACAAGACAACCCGAACGGCACCGAATACGATATCTTTCTATATGGATCTTACCATGACATTTCAACGTTCTTTCAAGCGTTGCATGCACTTGATGTAACCTACGAAATCCGCCAAATGTTCTTGCAACCTGTGATTCTCGACGAAAACACGGTTACGCCAATGCCCGTGCCGGGAGCCACCACTCCCTACATACCGACGTACAATGTGAACCCCCCTTCGGACCCCCTGATGTACAACATGGAACCAGAACCAGAACCAGAACCAGAACCAGATCCAACCCAAGACATGGGGACAAGTGCATCCAATACAACGTCTGCACCGACGAATCCGGGTCAATATTGGACGTTCGGGGAAGGAACGGACATTTTGCAGGAAACTCCTTTGTTTGATCCTGTCACGGGCCAGGTACTCGAATCCATGTATGACATGACATTGCAAGTTTCCTTCAAGATGTTTGTGACCAAGAATGCGAACGGTATTCCCGTGGATGTTGCACAAAATCAGAACATCACGCCCAACAATCCGTTCAGCGAAGATCGTACGGTAAAGCTGAACGGACGGTTCGGGTACAAGTTTGATTACATGGGCGAAGGAACGCATGGAACGGGGTCTTTCGACGAAAAACTTACCCGTCTCATCAAAGACAGAGAATTCAGGAAGAACGAAATCGTACGCACTCGTGCAGTAATTGACAACAGAAAGAATGCCGGACTCAGCATAGACGATCAAATTGCATATTTCAACCTTCTTGTGAACATTGACGTTGAAGTGGAAAGAGGAAAATACGTAGACCGTACGAAGATTCTCCAAGACTTTGTCATACCGACAGATGAACCTGTCCAGTCGGACGTTTCGGAACCGCAACCTGACAAGGATTCACCAAAATCGGATGAAACCGATGTCGAAGAACAACAGCCATCGGGAAATGGAGATGGACTGAAAACCCTGAAATTGGGGGATACAGCTCGGGTCAACGATCTGTTGATCACCCTTCACAGTATTCAGACGAGCAATGATGGAAAATCCGATACTCCAAATGGAGATCATTTCCTGATATTGGACGTTACGCTGGAGAATGCAGGGAACGAAACGAAAACAGTATCCACCGCACTGCAGATGTTCCTATACGATGCTTATTCATATCAATATAGTCAAACCTCCCTTGAAGATACGACGGGAACATTGGACGGAGATATCGATCCTGGTCGTAAAAGACGTGGGAAGATTGCATTTGATGTCCCTGTATCCGGATACTACGAATTCGTATTTAGGGACCCAATTACAAAAGAACAGGCCGTCTGGAAGTTCCAATCCAAATAAGCAGAATCGACTGTATTGGCGGAGGATCCATCTCCGTACCGTATGAAAATCCAACAGACGTACAAAACGTTTGGGGTGTAGAACATGCCGACTTTCAAGTACAAAGCTAGAAACCAAATAGGAAGCATCATCGAAGGGGAAATGGAAGCCGCATCGAAGGCAGAATGTGTGCAGAACCTCCGAAACAGCGGTCTGTTCATCATTGCCGTCGAAGAAAACACAATACTCAATAAAGAAGTGCTGAACAAGGAAATAGATTTTGGGGCCATTTTCGCAAAACTGTTCGGTAGGTATTCTTACAAACGGCTTGCATCGTTTTGCGGGAACCTCAACTTCCTTTTGCAATCAGGTCTTACCGTGTACAAGGCGATTGGTCTCATCAAAGACCAATCGGACAAAAGAATGAAAAAAGTTCTGGAACAAGTGGAACAAGATCTCGATGTGGGATTTGCATTCCACGAAGCATTGGCAAAACACCCCACCGTGTTCCCCAAATTTGTGATCGAACTTATTCGCTCGGGGGAAATGAGTAGCAGTCTGGAAAAAATAACCGAAGAATTGGCGAACTACTATGAGGAACAACAACTTTTGAGAAGCCAGCTAATTACGGTGCTGTTCTATCCGATAGTCACGCTTATACTCACGGCATTTGTGACAAACTACATTCTGATCACTGTAGTGCCGTCTGTCGGTCAAATGCTCATCGAATATGATGCAGAACTTCCGCTTATCACGAAGATGGTCATTACAGCTTCCGACCTCGTGAAGAACAAATGGTATTTCGTTGTGGGCGGACTGATTGTCCTATACTTGGTGGCAAGGCAACTGTTCCGAATACCCACAGTCAAATTTGGATTAGACAAGATTCTTCTGACTTTTCCGCTGACCAAGCCTGTAGTTATCAACATAAACCTTGCAAGGTTCTCGCGTACGCTTGCCATACTTCTGAACAGCGGTATTCCTCTCACCCGTGCCCTAGACATGGCAGAAAACATCATTTCAAACTACGTGCTGATGCGGGGAATAATACACGCCAAAGATCGTCTTGAACAGGGATTCAGCCTGTCCGGTGGATTGGATGAAAGCAAGTATTTCCCAAAAGCTTACGTGGAAATCGTTCGAATCGGAGAGGAATCCGGTCTGATAGATCAAGTTTTGTTCAAAATGGCAGATCAATACACGCGGGCGCTGCAACAGACGGTGAAACGCCTGTCTTCCCTACTCGAACCTGTGCTTACCCTGTTCGTGGCAAGCGTAGTAGGTGTACTTATGCTGTCGATGTTCATGCCAATGGTAACGTTGATGCGCAGTATGGCCTGATATATGACACAGCGAATAGGTCCAGAGACATGGTTTATTGCATGCTATAGTCCTTTTCGGAAAGAAATCAACCATGATAATATTCCACTTCTGCAACCGTTAAATATTGCAAATAGTGTATGTACTGTGTTATAATGTTCTCGTGGGTACAATACAGCATATGCTGTATAGGTTCTGGGGCATACAAACCCAAATTTCGTCGTTGTCACTACAGGTTTAAAAGGTGGATGGACAACAGTCCGTCTGCTTTTTAAATAAAAATTTCACATCTCCAGAGGAGGAACAAAAGGGAAATGAATCTGATGCAAAAGATGCGCAAGGGCAACCAGAAAGGTATGACGCTCATCGAACTGCTCGGCGTCATCGTCATCATCGGCATCCTGTTCGTGGTGCTGAATGCGGCAATCAACGCGTCCACGGATTCCGCGAAGCTGGCGGGTGTCAAGACCGACTTCCGCGCGCTGCAAATGGGCTTCGAACAACAAGTCCGCGAAACCGGTGCGCTGCCGGCAGACGAAGGTGAAATCAACAAATACATCGATATGCAGTTCACGTCCGGTGCTTCTGACAAATCCAATCCGTTCGGTGGCAAGTACCTGATCAACATCGGATCTACCAACGTTGTGATCACGGCTGACACCGACGGCGACGGCACGGCTGACGCTGGCGAACCGACGCTGACGGTTACGCAAGACGAGCGCGGCAATCCGCGGTTCGTGACCCAAGGTCTGGGCAACGACCTGGATACCAACTGGAGCAACTAATACGAACTTCGCGGCAAGGGGTGACTCAAATGAGTCACCCCTTTTCCATATATAGATCATTGACTCCTTCCATAGGTACATAGTATCATGGAAAGGGGGATGGTGTATGTACAGATCGATATCTGAACTGTTGGCGCTTGCCATAGCAATTTGTTCACTGTTTGTTTTCGCGGCGATTGTCATGGACTATGCAATGGACATGTCAAGGTTGAACAAAATAAAGGCAGATTTCAATGCCTTGCATACGGACATCCATCGCATGCTGACGGAAGAAGAGAAGTTACCGATCGGAGTCCGGGAAAACGGCGAAAAATATGTGGTATCCTCCGTGCTCAACAGATATACTTCCCTGCTGTTCATGGGAGGAACGTCCATAAACAGACATGCTTTCGGCGGACACTACGAAGTTGCATACGTTCCGAATATCAACGCCGACATCGCAGATGCTTATGGAACATCGAAGACAATCGACGTCAATGGCGACGGTAGAATAGAATACGCACCTGGGCCGGATGATGTCGAAGGAATGAAATTCACGGCAAGCGGACTCAACAAGCCTCGGATTCTGTATGTGTGGTTAGATAAAAGAAACCATCCGCAGTTTGCTTCCGTGAACTTGAAACTCGATATTCCTACCGTCCAATGACTTTACGTACCCTACGGATTTGAAAAAGGTGGCGAACGACATGCACAAACTGAAACAAAAAGGTGCTACGTTCATGGAAACCCTCGCGGCTACGGTAATACTTACCCTCATCCTCCTGTATGTGATGAACACGTACAGTTCTGCTTTCAACATGGGTACCAACAACAGAGATGCCTATTTCGCAAACATGATCGCAGCAAATCAGCTTGAAAAGGCAAAATGGACTATCATAAATACACAAGACTACTCTGCCGGCATTGTAGACCAGGGTACGATAAGTTCAAGCGGGGTAGACTTTGAATACACAGTGCGTTTGGAATCTATTCCCGGACTTTCTGATTCTCCCATATACCAATTCATATGCGACGTATCATGGAAGGACAAAACAGTGTCCCTCGCCACGCTCATTTCACGGAGGATGTATTGGTGATGCGGAACCGAAAAATCGAAAACGGATATACCATGATAGAAATGCTTGCTGTCATCGCCCTGTCCGGCCTTGTATTCCTCCTGCTGACTCAAGTTTTCAGCATGAATATGGAATACTACGCCAACGAATACGAACGAACATTTGTGCAACAGACGGCAAAGAATTTGCACATGGACCTATCAGAAGAAATAAAGAAGGCAAACAACGTTACCGTCGGATGCGGGGGATATTGTCTCACCGTAGATTCCGATGTGTACAGTATAATGGGAGGTCAACTGCTTAGGAACGGCGAGAAACTGGCTTCCGTAGAAATCGGCAACGATGTGCCGTTTCAAGATTTGGGATATATCGTGGCAAGATTCGACATAGTGTACAAATCGGCAAAGATCGACTTTTACCTGATCGCCTACGAAAGGATAAATGCTCTATGATTTCACAACCCAGGAAAAAGAAGTACCAAGAGGGTTATTCCACGTCGTTTGCCCTCTATGTACTCGTGCTTCTACTGTTTGGTATTTGGTTTATGTCGAACTTGCTCATACAAGAAAATCACACATACCGTAATTTTAAGGATTATGTTGCACAAAAATACAAGGTAGATGCTGTACACGAATCCTTCATGTATCAGATTAGAGAAACGTTGAGTTCGTCTTCGTGGACCCTCCAAGAAATTCAGGCAGGAACTGCAAAGCTGGTGGACGAACAGGATGCGGCCGCCATACGCAATTTCCTCGTTTCAAACACACATTACAAACAGCCCGTAGGCATTCAATCCGTAGACGTTGAGACAGCATTTCCTGAATGGCTGGACGGCACGTGTTCGGCACCCCTGCCAAGCATATCCGGAACCGGATTTTATGATCTGTGCGCGAAGCTTGAATACACCGTGGATGGAATATCTGATACGGTGTACATCCGGGTGGACAACATTGAATTGTACACTTTCCCCGGAAATGAAGTTAGAGTATTTGACTGTGGCGGCATGAGAGTTGTATACAAAGATTGATGGGCACACGATTCGGCGTGTGCCCAATTGTTTTCAGAATTCATTCTGTGTTATGATGTCATCGGATCAATATGAATACAGACAGGCGGTGTTGGAATGGAATATGATGTGGGCAGCATTGTAAGAGAAAAGACATGTTGTTTCACTGGTCACAGACCGAACAAATTGTATGGATACGATCGGAATTCGGAAGGCAACCGAACGTTGCGGGACAGAATCCGTGAAGCCATAGTCTTCCATATTGAAGAATACGGCGTCGATACATTCGTTTCCGGTATGGCACTCGGAGTGGACATGTGGGCAGCACTTGAAGTCATCAGACTGAAAAAAGAACGACCCCATATAAAACTTGTGGCAGCCATTCCCTGCCTGCGCCAATGGGCGAAATGGAATCCGCAGGATGTACTTCTTTGGCGTCGAATACTCGAAAGATGTGATCTTGTGCATATGGTGACGAATGAAGAATACACGCCTTCGTGCATGCAACGACGCAATATGTGGATGGTTGACAGATCTGCCCGCATGATAGCCGTTTATGACGGTTCTAAGTCGGGAGGAACTTACAACTGTTTGGAATACGCCAAGCATCAGAAACTGCACATATGCATCATAGACCCAAAGCAGGCATAGATTCATTTTACGATGTGCGTCCTCTTGCTTCTCATCAAATGAAGTCGGGGAATTGTGCGACTTTCGATGCAATTGTGCAGTTGGTGGCACACTGGCTTATACTATCATTTTTATATGCCTGAAAACAAACTACAAGCATCGTCCGACATTCGAATTCGGAGGAAGGAATCGTGTTCGACGAAATGTTTCATGAAGCCTTGGACATGTTGATGAAGGAAATCAGAACATCAAAACACAATTATAGAACACAGATGGTGGAAAAGACCGGACTCAGATGTCGGATAACCGTATCTGACGTCAAAGTGGAGTTGCAGTTATATACGCGGGATTATGGGATGATCTTTAACTTACAGTATGACAAGAAGACGGGAGAATACAGGGGACTGGATGAACGTTCGGTCCCATTCAAAAAGTATTTGGACACAGTCGTGATGTATGATAGTATGGGAATTGTTTGAAAATGGAAGGGCGTCCTGTCGGACGCCCCTTTTACTTTTTCGTCTTTATCAGTTCTTTCGATCTCTTGCGAAGCTTATCCAAATACACCAAAGCTTCTATCGGAGTCATGTTGGAGACATCGACGTCGGCAATTTGTTGCACGATTTCCATGTAGTCTTCGTTTGGTTCTTCTGCCTGTCTTTGGTCGACGTGCGGTGCATTGCAGTCTGGTGCAGGATTTGTGCTTGCAGGTGAAGATATAATCGGTTCACGCACGGGAACTGCATTTTGCCAATTCGCAGACTGCGAGATTTCATATGCCCTGTCTATGATACTTCGCTGTATTCCTGCAAGTTGTGCGCAGTAGATGCCGAAGCTGCTTTTCGCTACGCCTCGGTTCAGTTTGTGCAAGAATTCGATACCATCTCCGGAATCGTCTACAAGCATATGGTAGTTAACCATGTGCGGAAGTCGTTCTGCAAGATTGGCAAGTTCCAAGTAGTGGGTGGAAATGATCGTTTTGCACTTCACCTTGTCGTGCAGATGTTCGATCACTGCCGTAGCAATTGCCGTACCGTCTTGTACGGATGTACCACGTCCAAGTTCGTCGATGATGACTAGCGATCTGTCCGTAGCTTGGTCCGTGATGTTCCTTATATCCCGCATTTCCATCATGAACGTGCTCTCGCCGCCATACAGGTTGTCGGAAGCACCGATGCGTGTGAATATGGAATCCGTGATGGGTACCACGCATTTCGTTGCCGGAACAAAGCTTCCAATGTGCGCCATCAGGCAGATGATCGCCACCTGACGCATATAGGTGGATTTGCCGGCCATGTTGGGTCCCGTGATGAGCATCATGCGTTCCTGATCGGAGAATTTCGTGTCATTGCTCGTATATTCGATCTTGAGCAGTCCTTTTTCCACCACGGGGTGTCTGCCGTCCTTGATTTCCAATTCGTACTTGTCCTCCGAAATTTTGGGACGTACGTAGCCATTTTTGACGGCACATTCCGCAAACCCGCACAGCACGTCGAGAATTGCTATGCATCGGGCCGTTTCCTTGATTTCGCTCACCTTGTCGAGAACAGATTCCCGTATCTTTACGAATATCTCGTATTCAAGTTGGGCCATGTTGGATTCTGCTTCGCGCAGAATCACTTCCCTGCGGGAAAGTTCCTCGCTCCTGAACCTCGTCTTGCCCATCAATTCTTGCATCTTCTCAAATCCGTTCTTCGGCATGGATGCAGCAGCGGAACGCGGCACTTCGATGTAGTATCCCAAGCTTTGGTTGTACACGATCTTGAGGTTCTTTATCTGCATTTTTTCGCGCAGTTGTTCCTGGTAGTCTACAATCCAGGAGGAACCTTCCCGGACAACTTTCCTATATTCGTCCAGCTTTTCGTCGTATCCATCCCTGATGATTCCGCCTTCCTTTACGGCTACGGGAGGGCTGGAAACGATAGCCCGACGTATTTCGGAAACGATTTCGGTCATGTCATGCATATTGTGGGAAAGTTCTTCCGCCAATTGGACGTAGTAGCATTCCTCCAACATATTCTTGAGAATAGGTACAACTTCCAAGGTGTCGGCTATCTTGATAAGGTCTCTTGCATTTGCCGCATCGTACGATATCCTGCCGACGATTCTTTCCAGATCGTGTACACCTGCAAGGAGGTTGCGAATTTCCATCCTCTTGTCCGGGTGTTCCACAAGATACTGTACCACGTCAAGCCTACCTTCGATGCGGAACCGATCGATGATCGGCTTGCATATGAATTCGCGCAATAGCCTCGAACCCATGGCAGTTTGGGTGTAGTCGATCGCCCAAAGGAGAGATCCCGTTTTCGTGCCGTTCAGAGATTGCACAAGTTCCAAATGTTTTCTGGTATTTGTGTCAAGAAGCATATGGAAGCTTGGTTCGTGACGTTCTATCTTTTTCACGAACGAGATGCTTTCCTTTCGGGTCTTGAGCATGTAGTGGTACAGCATTCCCGCCGTGTGCTTCACGGTGTACGTAGAAGATTCCGGAAGTTCTACGTCATACATGTCGAGAAAATTCGCATACATGCTGCTGTCCGGCAGTTGCGACACGACCAGATTCAAGTTTTGGCGGATGCTTTTGACAAGGCCCCTGTAGTTTTTGATGGTGGAATCCACCACGATTTCCGACGGGTTGTATGCAGAAAGTTCGGAAATCAGACGGTTTGGGTCGTCTTCGATTTCCATGACGATGAAGTCCCCGGTAGCCGAATCGCAAACGGCGATGCCGAATGTAGAATGCGGCTTCGATACGCAAGCCATGTAATTGTGTTCGCCTTCATCGAAGTCTTCTTGTGAAATAATGGTCCCCGGCGTTACGATCTGGATGATTTCTCTCTTCACCAAGTTTTTGTCTATGACGAGTGCGGGATCTTCCATCTGTTCGCAGATGGAGACCTTGTATCCTTCCTCTACGATCTTTTCCACGTATTTATCTTTCTGTAGGTGCGGAATGCCGCACATGGGGGCACCGCCGTGGCTGCTCCTCTTGGTCAGATGAAGTCCGAGAAGCTTCGACAGCATGATTGCATCTTCGAAGAAGCATTCGTAGAAGTTTCCGATACGGAACAGCATGAACGTGTCCATGCATTGTTCCTTGTTTTCGAGATATTGTTGCATGAGATCCGTGTAGTCTGCAAAGTAGTTAATATTCGTAGTCAAAAGGATCACCGTCCGATTTCGGCAATGTCGGAGTTGCAACCGTTCCGACTTCCGCCGCGTGTACATTGTTCGTAGAAAATGTTGGAGAAGGATTTGGTACAGAAGGTGCAGGAGACGGATTCGGTTTGGGTCCGGAATTTGCAAGCTTCACGTCCACGTATGCTTCGCTTTTGTCGACAAGATCGAAGCAGAACTTTTTTATTACATGCAGAAAGTGTTCTTTGTCAACTTCTGCTTCCATGTCTTCCATACGAATCTTGCATGTATGTTCCAGGACTTCGATCTGGCATTCCTTGAGAAAGGCATTGGGGAATGTGAACGAAGTCTTCGTGTTCAGCCATTTGTACAGTATGGGGCAGTTGATCAACATGCTTTCCGAACCCACAATGAGTTCTGCTGTACCGAACGATTTCTGTGCCACGGCAACCTTGATCTGTTGCATGCTTGTCCTCCTTTCAGTTACAAGGGTATTGTAACACGTGCGTAAAATTTAGATCAATCAGATATCGGCAGGTCCATTTCTATTGACATAGAACTTCCGTCAATGCTAAAATCTGTTTGGGACAAATTTTGGGAGGTATGGATGTGAAAGATGACGGACTCTGCATTGAAATACAGAGGTCGATGTTCAACATGGACTGGGTGTTCGTCAACGGCAGAAGCCTCTGTTCCATCAAGGACGCCAAGGCGGCTCTCGGACCGAAACCGTGGATGGTGGACAGGTGGTTGACCCAGAACAGGTTCAAAGACGTGTCGAAAGAGGACTTCATCCAATCCTTGCGGAAAGTCGTGGAACGATACCAAGAAAAGGAGGAAACCAAACGATGATCGGAATCGAACAACACGTCACGACGAGCAGCGCGTACTACACGGACCGCGGCAGGTTCAAGACCGGTCCTGTATTCAATCGGAACCGCGTGTGGGAAGGTGACACCATCATGGTATACGACTACGAACGCAAAAAGCACATGGAAGCCCAAGTCACGCGCGTGGACCCGGACACCATTTATTTCATCATGAAGCACGACAAAAGCGAAGGCACATATTCCTCTACGAAGGCGCACGAAATCGTCAAAGGCACGAATCTTCCCCACGTGTACCTCAAACGGTGAACCTCGCAATGGAAAAAACTCGCGTAGTGCACGTAAGGAAGGAACCCTATGACGTGTACATAGGTCGCCCTTCCATATGGGGCAATCCATACAGCCACAAGAGCGGAACTTCCGCCAAATACAAAGTGGCAACCAAGAAACAAGCCGTGCAGAAGTACAAGGAATATCTGAAATCGAATCCTCTCCTTCTGTCGCGACTGCACGAACTCAAAGGAAAACGTCTCGGGTGTTGGTGCAAGCCGGGACTATGTCACGGCGATGCCATAATCGAAGTGATGAAGGAAATCTTCGGTGAAGACGTATGACTTGACTTTGCTACAAATCCCGTGTTATGATGCCGTCAGGGGTAATTTCCGTGGTTGTAGAGCGTTTGTTTCCGGAATTGGAAAACATCGAATCCATAGATGGGATGGCTTTCGAACAGCTTTGTCTAAAACTTTTTCAACACATGTATCCGGAATGCGTCGTACAACGGACGCAGGTCAACGACTTCGGTGCAGACATCATTGTGCACTTTGCTGTTGACCGAAAAATGGTCATACAGTGCAAGACTGCACAAGACGGCAAACCAGTGGGAGTACGCGCCGTGCAGGAAGCCCTGGCATCGAAGGACTTCTATGGTGCCGAATTCGCCTGCGTAACGTCGAACACGCGCTTTACGCCTGCTGCGGAAGAACTTGCGGAAAAGTCCAACGTATCGCTCATGGATGCGGACAGACTCGTCTGGCAGTTTTCCCGCACAACGTTCGGTTTGGAAGACATCCCAATGCTGTATGAACGGTATTTGGAATCATTTCGGACCAGCGATTCCCCGTATTTGGAAAAATTTCGGACAAATCCCTTATCCGTGTTCGAAATCACCCCATTGGAGGTATTGCAACTGACTCGGCTGTGCATGGGAAAAGACATGCCGTCAAACCTTCTCGACATGCGAGACGATCTCATGCGCGGCATACACCACGTTATATATTTGGCGACATGCCTCGGCGGGAGGTGATAATATGCAAGCTGTACAAGAGGAACTGACCTGCAAGCTGTGCAACAGCAGGGACGTTACGGTGGTGGCAGAAACGGAAGACAAGAAGATGCTTCTGTGCCACACCTGCGACCGCATCCATCCGGCACCGAAAAACTGAATCGGCTACACAGATGATGCAACCGTGAATTCACGGTTGCATCATTTGTTTTTTCCAACTGTTCAGTTTTCATTGTGTAAGATACCAGTGGTGCCATTTTCCTTTCCGGAAAGTAATACTCATTTTATTGACTATGCACATGATAATGTGATAAAATAATTATGTGAAAGGATGTGGTCATATGTTGAGAATCATGACAGGAAAAGTTGGAAAATCGCGAGCCCTGAGCGAACTGTGCAAAAAGGAAAATTTCGATGTCGTGTTCGTGTACTATCCGACGCCAATTCCGTTTGCTGAATTGGAATATGTGGGAATCAAAGTATTCCACTGCAACCCTGAAAAGTCGTATGAATCCTTGGTCGAATTCGTGTGGGATCTGAAAAATCACGTCCCATTCGGAAAACTTGCTGTTTATGCCAACCTTCCATATTCTTCGAAGTCCGAGAGGAAAAATACGGATTCCGTTCTGCAGAAGCTCGGGGAATTTGCCAAGGCGGGGGGAGCAGACGTGGTCGTTACGGTCCAAGACAATCAGGAAGACAGTATCCGCATTTACGAACCCAAATTTCTGGCATAATGCATTTGCATTAAATTATTGTAGATATATGTCATCATCGTGTTATAATTTTGCCGAAAGGTCACAAAAAGTCTGTAAGGAGTAAGTGTCATGAATATATGTGTAAACAATATGTACGAACTGAAAGAAGCATACAAGTTCAAAAAGACGCACGATGGATACGTTTGCGTAAAACACGATGGAAGTGTGTCTACGGAAGATCTTTTCCGACTATTCGATGGAATGAATGACGGCGGACACATCGCCGTTCGCATAGATAACCGTCTGCATTCTGTTCGTCGCGTGGGCAACATGTTTATCGGATACGTTGCCGACCCAGACATTTATGATGTGATGCAGTATGCCATCGACACCGCATTGCAAAACGATCAGTTCGAACTGCATTATCAGCCGCAGGTAGACATTGTCGCCGACAAAGTCGTCGGTGCAGAAGCCCTGATCAGATGGAATCACCCCAAATACGGGGCCATTCCACCCATGTATTTCATTCCGATCGCTGAACAAACGGGACAAATCATTCCATTGGGCAGATGGATTCTTGAACAGGCCTGTCGCGAATACACAAACTGGGCTTCCTGCCTCGGGGAAGGAGTTCGCATGTCCGTCAATATCTCTGTGAAGCAACTTGACGATGCGGACTTCGTTCCTTATATGAAAAGTGTGCTTAAGGCTTACGGCGTCAATCCGTCCAAGTTTACGGTGGAAATTACGGAAACCGTCGGTCCCTCCAACTTGGAGGGAATGGCAGACATTCTCATGCAAATCAGGGAAGCAGGCGTCGACATCGCTATCGACGACTTCGGCATCGGATATTCGGCACTCCACTACCTGCACAAGCTTCCGATCGACCGAATTAAGATGGACAGATCTTTTACGAATTCGCTCCATACGAAGGAAGGACATATCATTGCAAGATTCCTGGTCGATCTCGCAAAAAATCTCAACCATGGCATCATAGCCGAAGGCGTGGAAACAAGGCAACAGGTGGAGATTCTGCGGAACATCGGGCTCAGGGAAGCGCAGGGATATTTTTACAGTCCGGCATTGCCGGCTTCGGAATTCATAGCATACGCAAAAGCGCAATGAAAGCCGTCGGATTTTCGTCCGACGGTTTTTCTATTGTCATGCTTCCCGCATATACATTGACTTTCGTCGTGCACCCGTGCTACAATGACCATGATGACCATGTATGTGCGGACTGGGGGAGGATATCGTGGTAGACAAGATCGTAGAAAGTCTGAAACGCATACGAATCAACCCTTCGCCCTATGAGTATGATTTGCAAAAGATTGTAGCCGATAGATTTACCCGAGACGGCATCCCCTTTGTTCCGGAATACGTGTTGGGAAAAAATGCAAGAATAGACTTTTTCGTTTCTGGCATCGGAATAGAGGTCAAAAAGGGCATACCTAACAGAACAAATGTCCTCAGGCAGTTGGAGAGATACGCAGAATATGAAGAAATAAAGTATCTCATATTGGTGTCAGAAAGGAAAATACATGAGATACCATCGACTATAGGCGGGAAGCCGTGTATGTGCATCATTTTGAGCAGGAATTGGGGAGTGGCATTATGACAAATATACCGGCATATCTGGCGGAACCTTCCAAAGAAGGATACATATACGGTACGTTGGAATACGAAAGGCACACGGGATATTGGGTTATCCGTGGCGAACCGTGCGTCGTGACTATGGCAAAGCGCCTCTTTCCCGGTTCGCAGGGAAAGGGTAGGGGAATTGCTAAGTTCAAGGCGAACAAGAGAACCATTGGAGATCTCAACTGGCTGATGTTGAGGTATCCCCTCCGCATACTTGACGAAAAGCTTTGGGAACAGCACAAGAAGGAAGCCGTGCATCATGTCGTCGAAAGGGAAAAGATCAACCTGAACCCCGTGCGGGTGGAACCTCCGGAAGCATTTTTCGGGGAACTTCGCGAATTCCAGAAAGAAGGCGTCGGATTCCTCAAGGTAAACCGCCGTACGCTCCTTGCGGACGACATGGGTCTAGGCAAAACAATACAGGCCTTGGCGTTCCTGTGTGAAATCAACGCCTTTCCTTCGATAATAGTCGTGCAGCCCCACCTGGTGGGGAACTGGAAGGCAGAAATTGCACGGTTTCTACGCCTACCGTCCAATTCGGGAATTTCCAAGCAAAAGAGAGTGGAACACGGTGTACACGTGATTTCTGGTCTGAAACCTTACAAGTTGCCGAAGGCACACCTGTATATCATCCATTACGGACTTTTGCGCGGTTGGAAGAATGAACTGCTGGAATACAAGTTTGAAGCCGTTGTGTTCGATGAAATACAAGATCTGCGCCACGCGGGAACGGAGAAATACAGCGCAGCATCGCTCCTTGCGGGAAGTGTGGAAACTGTTATCGGTCTTTCCGGCACGCCTATATACAACCGTGGAGGGGAAATTTGGAACGTACTTAACATTATAGACTACCACTGTCTCGGAGATTGGGACAGCTTCACCCGCGAATGGTGCGTCGGATACGGCAGCGATACCGTGCAAGACCCGGAACTGCTCCACGATTATTTGAAAAGAGAGGGACTTCTCCTCCGCAGGACGAAAGATCAGGTTCTTCACGAACTTCCGCAGAAAATCCGCTCCGTACAATACGTAGATGCGGACGAAGGCGTGTATTCGGAACTCATCCGCACGACCATGCAAAAGATTGCTGTGTATGAAAATTCGAAAGATCAATTCGAAAAAGGCCGGCTGATGCGCGAGATCGTCAACTCGGCGAGACAGGCTACAGGCATCGCCAAGGCACCGGAGGTATGCGTGTTCGTCAGGGCACTCCTCGACGACGGCAACCGCGTCATACTGTTCGCCTATCACCATGCCGTGTTCGACATCTACGGCGAACTCCTCGCCAAATACAACCCCGTTCGTATTTCGGGAAGGGAAACCGCCAAGGAGAAACTGGAAGCAGAGAAAGCCTTCATGGAAGGAAAGACGGATCTTATATTGGTTTCTCTTCGGGCATGTGCGGGGCTGAACCTCCAAAGGGCGACGTGCGTGGTGTTTGGGGAACTCGATTGGAGTCCGGCCATTCATTCGCAGGCGGAAGACAGGGCACACCGCATTGGTCAGAAGGATTCGGTCCTGTGCTACTATCTCGTCAGCAAAGAGGGGTCGGACCAAGACATACAAGACGCCCTCGGTCTCAAGATTTCCCAATTTGTGGGCATCATGGGGGATCGTGTGCAAAGCGAAGAAGACAGGATGTTGGAAGAAAGCAAGGCAAGGCAATACATGCAACAGCTTGTGGAGAGGTTGAAAAAGGGAATGCACAAGAACTACCGGCAGGAACACATCATGTAGTTCTTGTGCATTTCTCCGTTTCTCTTACTGGAAGCAAGACGGTTGACAATGCCAACACGTTTTCCGGTTTCGTCTTCCGATGAAATGAATTGCATGGCATACACGAAATGCTTCCCTTGTTGCGACTTCCGAATGACGTTTCCGATGATATTCAAGTTCTCCCGACAAAGTTGCACTTCTACGGAGAAGATCATGGTGGGGTCCACGACAAAATCTTTGTCAGTTTTGAACCTGACCCCGGCGGCGCTGAAATCCAAAATACATATGTCCGCCTGTTGCCAATCGTATCTGTACTGTCCAGGTGCGAGTATACGCAAGATAGCCTTGGCATGTGGACTGAAAGTCACTCTGTAGTATTCGCGCCGATTTGGATCATCATACCTTCCGTTTGAATGTCTGTCGCATCCTACGTAGGCATTGCCAGATATCGTTTCATAAAGAAAGTCGAGAAGTTGTTCCGTTTCTTCTTCGTTTAGGTAGAGCTGCACGCCGTAGGAGTATTCCATGCTGTTTTCATCTTGTTCCTTGCGTACGATCGTCCCTTCGAGAATCAAGTTCTTGTGCAAATTGGGAAACATCGTGCATATGATGACTTCGGATTCCTTCTGCAAGTCTGTCCGAGACTGGAATCCCACTCCTTCCAGACTTGCATCTGTCATGCATGCACTGTCCGTGATGATCTTCCCATCTGCATCGATACAAGTAATGGAAGTTGTCACGTGCGGGTTGAATTCGATTCGGTGAGCAAGTCTCCTATCTTTCATGTCATGCACCTCAAGTATTGATATGTACGTTTGGGAACAAATCCCCAAACATATTCAGAAGTATTTTGGGTCAATTCGTCCGAGGACCATCATGATCTTCATGTTGCCAATTGCACGCTCCACATACTGGCATATGAGTGTGTGTACGGTATACTCCACCATCGTGAGATCAGACTTTCTGATCACTACATAACCTATGCTCTTGTCTTCAAGAATGTGATGGAATAAAATCATGAAATTTTTTTTGTCAGAAATGCCAGTCAGTCGGAATGCATCCCGTTCCACAACGGCAATTCGCAGATTTCCAAATACTTGGTAGTCGAACTTTGCGAACTTCTCCAGCAGATCGTCTACAGCTACCTGCAACTGCGACTGGCGGTGCATCGTAGCCATGAAAATCGCCCCTCTCCACACGACTTACATAAAATCTTGTAGTTTCATTGTAATGTACGATTCCAACTTATGTCAATATTTGTACGACTATATATATTTGACTGAGAAAATACAAAAGTGCTATACTGTAGTAAATGGATGGTAGAAAATTTGGGTGATAGGCATGCTTGAAGAAATGAGAAATGCCGCAAGGAAAATGAATCTTCTGAACTTCATATACCTCACGATATTCGTGGGTTGGCTTGCGACAAAGCAGTTTGTGGTACAATCGGACGTGTCCCCGGATCTGTGGCAAAACATGATGTACACGGGATTGTATTCGTTGGTGTATGCAGCATTATACTTTGCATGCAAGGATAACAAGACGGCCATGCACTTTCTTGCATACTGTTCGTATCCCATTTTCTTGGTGCTTGTGTGGGACCTCGTCAACAATACGCACAATATGTACAGTGTGTTTTATCTCTTCGCAATACCGCTCATTGAATTCAGACATCTTCTCGGGCGGACGGGTGTCAGTATATACAGCCTTGTCACTCTCTTTGCATACATGTATTCTTTTTACAATTCTAATTCTTCGCTTACCTTTGACGAAGCCGTGAATAACGTGGTCATGCTATGTGCATTCATGATCTACATCATGTCCAGCATCAAAAGCATCATAACCACGGAAATCGGTTACTACAGAAGGATGAAACAGGCGCAAGACATATCCTTCAAGATAAACGAAGAAAAAGAAATGATAAACATGCTGTACGAGAATGTAAAGTCTCTTTCTGGAACCCTTGACATTGAAGAAATTGCCGGACAGGTGAACAACATCTGTGGCAATTTGATGTGGCACAAGACATTTATACTCGTATCCATCTTGGACAAAAAGTCGTCTACATTCCAATTCTACAAATTCGTGGAAGGAGAACGTGCAGACGCATTGGAGTCTGCCGAATATGACTTCATACGAGAAGTTCTGGCCACAGACAGGACGTTATGTACACAAGACATGTTCGGGATGCCGCTTCACAGTTCCGGCGATTTTATCGGCGTAATAGTCATGAAAAATTTCAACCAAGAAATCTTGGCCGAACGGTACCACATGCTCCACGTATTGGGCGACCAGATAGCCCTTGTCGTGAACAACGCCATGATGTACATGAACAAAGAACTTGAATCCATTACGGACGGTCTGACCAAAGTATACAACAAGAGATACTTCAGTCGCGTGCTGTCCAGCATGATTCGTTCAAATCCGGAAAATCTGTATCTCATGATGTATGACATAGACCATTTCAAAAAGTTCAACGACACTTACGGACACCAATTTGGCGACGTGGTACTCATAGAAACTGCGAAAACCGTGCAGAAAGTTTTGAGAGACAGCGACATGCTTGCCCGTTATGGCGGGGAAGAATTCGTGGTACTGTTCGAAGCACCCAACGATGAAGTGGCGTTGAAGATCGCCGAAAGAGTAAGGAAGTCGGTGGAAAACATGCAAGTGTTCAATGAAGAAGTCGGTCGTAACATATCCGTGACTATAAGCGTGGGTGTAGGAAAATACAAAGACGGTTGGACTGCGGAACAGTTCATTGAACAGGTCGACAAATGTTTGTATGAAAGTAAGGTAGCGGGGAGAAACCGTACCACGATATATGTGGATTGAATGCCAAACAAAAAAGAAGAAACCTACGCCTTAGGCGTAGGTTTCTTCTTTTTCATTCATGTCGAAGTCGTCATACATGGTGTCGTCCCCCACCATCTTGTATACCTGCCATCCCCACATCACCAAGAATGCAATCAATGCACCTGTCGAGTATTGCGGGACAAGTACCGAAAGGCATACGATCGCAATGCTGATCAGGTATTTGGCGAATGCGAATGCCGTCTGTTTTGCAGTTGCTTCCTCGTCCGGCGTGTACTTTTGCATGTACCAAACGAGAATGACGACATATGGAACTGCGACGAAGGCGACATGCACCTGCAACGAATAGCACATCAGGACGTAGATGATGCCGGGGATAAACCCAATGGTGAGCTTCCAGATGCCCAACCGTCGGAACATGTACATGGCAATCATCGCCAAGCATGCCAAGACGGCGGCATCTTCATAGTCCATGCGTCCGTTGAACAGTTGCATCATGAACACAGCGGGAATAGAAACATTGATCAACAGTCGTACGATGAAGTTCATACAACACACCTCACACAATTTACATATGTTTATATCATAAGTGTATCACCTCGGGATATGTACGTCAATATTTTAAGTATTGACTCGTAGGTATTTCCCAATGTACAATCGGTAATAGAAACAATTAAATAATATATGTAAGGAGTGTGAGAATATGAAAGGCAAGTATTTGGTCATCGTTGTCACGTTTGCATGTTTGTGTATTTCTCCATTCGTCGTGTTTCGGCAGAACAGTTCGGAAGCCGGAATGTCTCCGATCCAGAAGGCGCAGGTCAAATCTCCCGTGCCATGGAGTGAGGTCAAAGACATTGAAGGAGGATCTCGGTTTTCCTATGGCGATCTCTGGGTCGCTGTCGACGAAACGGTGACAGTAAAGACAGTGAATGTGTTTACGAAAAGCGCCAAAAGAAATGGAGACGATCTCCACCTGTTGTATTGGACATACGTCTTCAACAAGTATGGGGCCGTCGTCGTTTCAGACATGAATGAAATCGTCTTGACAGGGTTCTTCAAAGAAAAATTTGACCCAGACATTTCGTACCTGCCTCCTGCAGAACATTTGTCCGTATACACGGACAAGTTTGCCGAAAAACACGGTCTGAAACCCATCGAAGAAGGAACCATAGGCTCTGAACTGTCTTATGACAAGCAGTTCGGAGTCATACTCCCGTGGATGCCGGGAGCGGTGATGGCAGAAGTACAAAACCCTGGATGATTCCAGGGTTTTGTCATGCCTACATAGAATTTGCTGAAAAGAATCTATGGAACATAATTCCACTGAAGTAATTGATATATACAGCCACGTATGTTATAATTGAAATACAAATATATGGGGAGGATGTGTATGAAGAAGTCTATTGCTGCTGCAATTTCATTCATTGTGGCCGCCGTCCTCGGCATTGCCATCGTGATATCGTCTGCAGAGGAACCCATCACGTATATACGCGTGGTGAAGACGAAGAATCCGATCATGCAAAACACCGTGGTGCTCGAAGACAATCTGTATTATGAAACCATTCCGTTGGAAAATTCCACGCCGGACATGGTCAAGAATATAGATGAAGTCAAAGGGAATCTGGCCACTGTCTACATCGGACCGAACAGTTTCCTCTACAAGTACCAAGTGGACAAAGGGACGAACATTCTCGGTCTGTATCCTGGACAAGTTCCATTGCGGATTTCCACGGACCTTATTTCGTTCGGCGGAGCACGTCCGGGTGACTTCGTCGACATTATTGTGGTGAGAAAGCTCGGAACCACGCAGGACGAATCCGGTAACAAGCTTCCCTTGGTGGAATCGGAAGTATTGTTGGAAAAAGTGCGCGTGATCAACCACGTGTTCAATGACGGTTCTACCAAAACGCTCATCTACAACCAACTGTACGGCGAATCTGCCGTTGTAGAAGTGACTCCGGAGAATACGACTGTTCCGCCTATGCAGGTGTCCAACATGCAGGTTCCGGCGGCAATCGATTTGGCGGTCACTCCGGAACAGGCGAAATTGGTGGACGAAGAAGTTGCCAAAGGGTATGCAATCTACCTCCGACTGAATCCGTGGTCCGAATCCGGACAAAATTCCGAATCCGGAAAACAAGAAACGTCGCAACAGGACAAAGAAGTTTCGCCTGCTGTACAACCTAATATATCGGAACATTCGGTCCAATCCGAACAATCCAAACAGAACGAACAAGACGAACAGACCGAACCGGCAGTTCAAGCCGAACAACCTGTTGTGAACGACAATCCTGACAGCATGTTTGAATGAGCATCGGGCGGGAAGGTGGGCATGATTGAACGACTTCAAGAAGAAGATGATGGACCTCGGCATATCGGTAGTCGTAGTATTCGTGGTCATTGCCGTGTTCTTGCCCATGTTCTTCCCGCACAGCGTTATAGATCCATTCGGACTGAGTGGGAAGAAGTCCGCCGACATTGTATCCACCGATGGGGAAGGCAATGCAGGTCCTACCGACAAAGAAGGCGACAAAAAGCCTGCGGATAAAGATGACAATTCAAGTACCCCCAATTCTCCAAATCCGCAAGACATACCTGGGCAAACAGAAGAAAAAAAAGACGGAGACGGCATGCTTGGGTGGATTGGCAAGCACGATTGGAAAAAAGCTTTGTCCATAATACTCGCAGTTGTAGGCACAATCACGTTCATTGCAATAACAGCTTACGTTGCAGTGTATTTATCCAGATTGGCAACTTACAAATCTCTGTCGAAGGAAATGGCATACTTCAAGGTCATACCGGCATCGGATTTCAAACTTCCAAACATAGCTTATGCCAAATACTTTCTGATCAATCTGAGCAAACACCTGCAGTCTCCGTGGGACCCTCTGTTCCTTGCCACGCCGTGGTGCCGCGTAGTGTACAGAAAGAAGATGGAAGACGGTAACGTAGAAATGGTGATCGGCGTGCCGAAAGACAGAACTGACGGATTTATCAATTCCTTCAAGGCGTACTATACGAAAGCGCAACTCATCGAATACTTCGAAATTTACGAAGACAGCGACGGCAATCGCTACAAGATAACTTCACCGACAGAACTTCTCGATGACGAAAACTATGGTGTCACAGAATTTAGGCTCAAGTACGCGCGCGGAGATCAGAAGTTGCATCCGATCATGATGTATACAGGCAAGTCGGATGAAATGGACCCCCTTGAAGCTCTGGTAGCTTCCATGGGGGCAGGTGAAGTGGACATGGACGAAGTCGTCGTGGACGTAACGTTGAAGCCCGTATGGTCCAAGTTTCATCTTTATGACAAAGGGAAAAAGTATATTGACAAGATTCGCGGCAACATGTCCGATCTAGAAGATCTGCCAAGCATACTCAACGAAGCTGCGGAAGAATTGTTCCATTCCGGGTCCAATAAGTCCAGAAAACGACGTCCGGTGATGACGGAATACACTAGAACTCTCCTGCAGCAGATCAAGATGAAATGCAGTGCTCCAGAACGTGCCTATGCAACAAACATAAGGGTGTACATCCGATGCAAGAATCCGGAACACACGGTAATGAAACTGAAAGGTGTGGTAGACGGATTTGATGCATTGACATCCGCCAATGAATTGGAAACGGAAGCCGTGATCAACAAGAAAAGCCTGTGGAATCGCATATACATGGGATTCCCCCATCCAATGAAGAGAATGACATTTTCCACTGCGGAAATCGTCTCTTTCGTCCGGGTGCTCGGTTCGGATTCTCCGATGTTCATATATTTCGACCACAATGACACCATGGCCATCCGTGCACCGTCTGGTTTTTGGGAAGACGACACCATCGAATACGAGGACTTGGACTGACACAAAAAAGGACTTCCCCAAATGCTGGGAAGTCCTTTTCATTTGATGTCATTCAGTCTGAAGATCTCTTGGATACAATATGCGCAACAGTCTCAAGTTATATTCTTGAAACTTGAAATCTACGTCGCAGTCCGGGTCGTCTGGAAATCTCCCCTGCTTGTCCGAAACGATTATTCTGTACACTGTTTCTTCATCCAGTTCGTATTTTTTCAGTTTCAACATATGATGCTTGAGTATTCCGGTGTATATGCAGTCCAATTGTAGCGGAATCTTGTTTTTTATCTGTTCCACAAATTGCCTGAATATATACACGGCTATCGGAATGTGCATGCACGCCGTAATCTGCAAGTTGTAGTAATCGAAGTTTTCCGGGAGTCCGATCGTTCGGATATCCACATACGCGGAATGATACCAGTCCTTGTGCATGACGGCCCACCCGTCTTTGCTGATCATGTCTTCCAGGATTCGTTGCATGAATCCGAAATTACCAAAGTGTTGCATGGCTTCTTCCTCCCGACTCTTCATCTCATTCAATTGTAACATGGGAGGATTATCGACACAATTATTGTACCATGCATGTATGCAAGTTTTCGAAAAGAATTCTCAACATGTATCTGAACGAAGGAAATGGATTGATGTAACGAATCCGCATATGGTTTAATGAAAATGCAGGTGATGTCTTATGTTTGATGGCAACAAAATGACAAGATCGATAGGAAAACAAGACGTACAGGCCGTAAAATTCTGGCTGAACACGGGTATGAATCCGAATGCACGCGATGCCGAAGGAAACACGGCACTTGGTCTTGCATTGCACTTGAGAAACTATCAGATCGTAGAACTGCTGCTCAAACACAAAGCAGACCCCAATCTGCCTGTTCGGTTCAACACGTCTATGACGCCGTTAGAAGTCGCTGTACGCATGGATAGGCTCGATATGATCGAAGTCCTTCTGCAACACGGCGCAAATCCGAATCTGAAAAATCGGAACGGACTCAGTCCGATCGACATCGCACGGCAGAAAGGAATGGACGACGCTGTCGAAATGATGCTCGAATACATGTAGAAATCCCTTATCCGATGCTGGACACGAACGGCATGGATAAGGGATTTCTTTTAGATGAGCGATTCATGGATGAATTGGATGAAGGCGTCGATATAGGATGATGCCGTTTCCTTCACCGATTCGATTGCATCCCCGGAAACCAGCGCACCTATGGCATTTGCAACCCGAGAACTTGCGTCTACAATCCCCGAGTCCATGGGTGCCGGACATGATGCATTGACTACTTCGAACACGTTCCCATTTATCTTGATGACCATCATGCCAATGCACACCTTTCGTTGTTTTTACGAATATTTTACATCATGGACGGGCACTGTGACAATATATCTCTCGGACAAATGCCAAAATACTAGCATGTAAGCTTGTCAGGCCGTCAGTTGGCGAAATCTATGGTCACAGTGTGTTCTTCATCTGACGCCATCTGCGCGAGATATGCGGCAAGTTCCTTCAGGTCCACATGATCCGGCAGCAACACGAATTCCAACCTTTCTTCGTCTTCATACGTCGAGTCGTAATGAAGCTGTATATCGCCGTCCTTCTTGTAGTGTTCGAGAACGACCCGACTGAAGGCTTGGAAATAGTCCACCAAGCTGAACGTGTAGGACGTCTTTTCATTGTCCTCATTCACGTCGAAAAGTACAATGACAGCCTTGGATTCCCCCGTATTCATGACGCCAATTTTCCCCATATATCTGGACACGGTTTTATCTCCTTTCATTTCCTTTCCTGGCTAAACATTATACCATACGGACGCACTTTGCATCAATTACATGGTCCTCGATTGCAAGTATTGACGTCATCATCCTCCCTACAATAAACTGTATGTAGATACACATGCAAAGGAGGAAGACGCGACGTCATGAATCACATCGATGCTCTTCTTTTGGCGCACTTGGGAAGAGACAAATTCTGCACGTTGCAGGAATTCGAAGAAATTGCCGGACACGAACATGTTCAGAAGGTGCTTGAAGAATTTGGGTCTTGGGAAAGGGCGTGCGAATACCTCAAAAATCACTGGAATCTTGATCTCGAAGCACCGTTCGTCATGCGGCCCGTACCCAAGCACATCGCTGACATCCTGCACGATTTCAGAAGGATAAGTCAACCGACCGATTTCAGCCAAATCCTATACGCCAAAGATGCCCTGATTGCCTGCCTGAAGAACTTCCATGATATGTTCGGATTCGTTCCGACAATAGACGAAGCAAAAACCAAGTATGCAGACTACTTCCCCAACGTGTACCACTACATAGAAACGTTCGGAACATGGCACAATGCATGCAAAAGACTCTCCGACGTGAAACCTGAACAAATTCCAAATTTCGGCAAGGAACTTCGTACCACAATCAATTATTACAACAGCAAGTATGGCAGGACGCCGGGTCAGCTCATGTTGAAGAGAGATTGGGACGACATGGTGCGCAGACTCGGCAAAGAAAAGGCAGTCCCCCATTCTTCGCAGATCATCGATTATGTTTCCGTGGACAGGGAAAGCAGAGGAACCGGATTGCCGCAGAACGGATGGCAAGCCGTGGCAGAAGAGGCCAGACTGAATGCGGAAAGACGAGGAAGACCGCAGGAACTAGCCCGTCTGCATGATAGGACCAAAATACTCAACAATTTTGTGGGAGCATGCGTGAAAAACGGATGCATCCTTACCTTGCAAGGATGGAGGGTGCACTGTGTGAGCACGAACCGCGGATACAGACCTCCCGATGCCAAAACGATCAAGGAACTGTTCGGCGGCATGGGAGAACTGCAAATGAAAGCGGCCCAAAAGATGCAGGCAAACAAGAAACTGCTGGAAAAGTTCATGACCATGAAGGAGATTGCACAGGCGAAGAAAGAAATCGCGGCCGCAGATCTCGGAACTCCGAGGGAGAAGAACATTTGGGATGCCGTCATGAACTTGCCGAAAGAGGGACCAGAACTCAAGGATGAAATCGGAAGGGACAGATTCATCCAATGACGGAGGTGGCAGTCTTGGATGACGCGCAGACCCAAATAGGACATGTATATATTTTGGACCCGGACGATGGCACCGTAAAGAAGTGCAACATCCTGTACGAAGGAATGTTAAACGGCATTCCGACATACTCCATTGAACACTATGCGTACGGGCTCAGCGAAAGCGAACTTTGGGAAGAACTCACGGGAAACGAATTCGTCATGACCATGGGTTCTGTGTGTTACGAAGCCGTGAAATGCGAAAACGAAATACGCCTTTGTGTAAAGGCGGATTATGGATGCAAGCCTACATCGGATCTTTGAACCTTTTGATGTGTCCGTTCTTGATGCCGTAGTTGGAAGCATCCAGAATCATCATCCTAATTTCGTTTTCCGATTCCTTCAGCATGCTTTTCGACATTTCGCTGGGTACGAAATCGACAATTTCTACGGAATCGAAACTGTAAAAGAAAATATGCATATCCGAACGCGCATGGATGCAGTGCGGTTCCGGAGATGCAACTTCTATGTTGTCGAAACGCAACTTTTTGATGATCGAAGGGTCTTTGCCTCTGTCCCAGGAATCAAGCAGAAGTTGTGCCATGCCGGACACGTTGTAGTTCCCTTCTTCGTAGGCACAGTCTACCATGAATTTCCACACTCTGTCCAAATTCCGCTTGCACAATGTATAGAAAAACTTTTTGACCGTCGGTTTGTACCATTTGGATACACAGGTGGCATCTTCTTTTTCGTTGAAAAAAACTTCAAATGCCAGTTTCTTGCCGTATATCGAAATGTCGATGCTTTTGGCATTTGCAAGCATCTGGTTGGACTGTAGGTGTTCTGTCAGCAAAATTGGCATACTTGCCACCCCGTATGCTTTTCCGAAAGGACTTGCATTGTGTTGCTTCTATTTTCATTAAACCACGGCCCCACAACAAAAGTCAATATACAGTATAGACAAGTCGGATCCCCACGCGCATCTGCGTGGGGATCCGTCTGTGGACTGTATGCAGCTTTTTTCATCAACCGATTTTGTTCATAAATTCTTCTTCCGACCAGACTTCGATTCCTGCTTTCCGCGCCTTTTCCAGTTTGCTGCCCGCATTCTCGCCCGCCACAAGGACGTCGATGGATTTCGAGAACGAGTTGACGAACGTTCCTCCGTTTTCTTCGATCAGCTTTGCAAAATGATTTCTGGGTTGGGACAGCGTGCCAGTGATGCAGATTTTCATACCTGCGAAGGGAAGTCCTTCGCGTGCCTGCACTTCCGGTTCCCTGTCCACGATAACGCCCAATTCATACAGCCTTTCGATGACAGCGACGTTGTTCGGGTCTCCGAACCATTCCGCCAAAGCTTCGGCCGTCTTTTGTCCAATGTTGCGAATTTGCGTGAACCATGTTGCCGGTTTGTAGCACAAATCCCTGATCGTGTAGCCGGATTCCAGGATGTCGGATGCCGTTCCCGGTCCGCACATATCAATGGAAAGTCCGGCGAGAATTTCCTTCGGCTTGGTTTGTCCAATGGACTGCCGAATTGCTTCGACTAGTTTTGCGGCATTTTTCGGAGCCACATCTGCCCGGATGAAGTCTTCTTCGGTCAGCATATACAGGTCCGGAACTTCCGTGAAGCTTCCGTTGGCCGCCAACTTTTCGGCTGTAGACGGACCGATGCCACGAAAACCGATTTGTGCCACGTACGTGAGCAGCTTGTTCTTTGCCACGTCACCGCAATCCTTGTTCTCACAGTAGACGTGTTCACCCCGCATGACCGTGGGAGTTCCGCATACAGGACATTGTTCGGGTACGACGATTTCCCGTTCTTTACCTGTACGCAAGTCCTTCCGTACGCCAACCACTTGCGGAATGATCTCTGCCGCCTTTTCCACAACAACCACGTCGCCGATTCGAATGTCCAATTCGCGAATGTTGCCAATCGTGTGCAGAAGTGCGTTGGACACGTTCGTTCCGGCAAGATGGACCGTTTCGAGACGGGCGTTCGGAGAAATTTTGCCCTTTTTGCCACGCGTCCATTCCACGTCCTTCAGTACGGTTTCTGCCCGTTCTGCAGCGAACTTGAACGCCGTAGACGCCCTCGGATGGTGTACAGTGAATCCCATGCCGTCATACACGGCATTTTCATTCACGCGCACTACTGCACCGTCATACATGTACGCTGCATTCGGCCGCTTCCGTTCGACTTCGCGGATGGCATTCATGATTTCTGCAGTTTCCGTTGCCAGAACGTATTCCGTAACTTCGAAACCCCATTCTCTCAGGAGGTCCAAAGATTCGACGTAAGTCGGGGGCATATCAGTAGCCACCAGACCGTATGCCACGAAGGAGAGAAGCGTCGTCGAAGGTCCGGGATTTCTCCGACGAGCAATCCCAGCGGCTGCGTTGCGCGGATTTTTGTATTCCGTCCGGTCAAGTTCCTTTGCCTTCTCGAAATTGTTCCAGGACAGAACGACCTCTCCGCGTACGCAAACCTTGTCACGTACCGGAATCCCTTTCGGAACGTTGCAGATGCGGAGCGTGGTAGCCGTCAGATTTTCGCCCACGTTGCCATCGCCTCGGGTTCCGGCTTCGACGAGTCGACCGTTTTCGTACACGATTTCCCAGGCGAGTCCATCGAACTTGGGCGTGACGACGAAGGAACGCGCACCGGACCCCGTGCAGCGGGAAAAGTACCCCTGCACGTCTTCCTCCGTGTAGGAATTGTCGAGGGACAACATCGGCGGGTCGTGTCTCATGGGTTCGTAGCTGTTGGTGTCGATAGCTGTTCCGACAGCGTTGAGGACATGATACGCACCGATTTTGAGGGCAATTTCGACATTCTCGTCTGCGAGCTTCCGAAGTTGCTTCTTCTTTTCATCGTACTCGTAGTCCGTCATGATGGGCTTGTCAGACAGGTAGTACGCTGCGTCGGCGTTCATGAGTTCTTCCATCAGTTCACGCATTTTTCTTTCCACATCAGACATCTTTCAACACTCCTTACTCTGAATTTACAGTGGATACACCGCTTACAATGATTATAACATCGGTGCGGACGAAAGTCAAGAATTTTGGGAAACGATTGGGCAATACCTCTCCGAACACGTTTGAAGCCGGGATCACCATCGGCGCCCGGCCATTGTTGTCATACGGATCAGATGAAGTTCTGTACTATGTAGTCGAACAAATTTCCCTGGTCCTTCAGTACGGTGAACGGAACTTTTCCTTCCATCAGGTCGTCCCAAAGATCACGAAGTTGATTTGCATAGTCAAGCGGAGTTTGGAAGTTGTTGTAGGTGACTTTGTAGTCTTTGCCTACAGCCTGTATGGGTGGGTATCCGCGAAGCTGGTTGCCGCCGTCTCCGATCATGTCCTTGATGAGGTAGGACGTCTTCTTGTCAGTGATGCGAAGTTGCAGTTCAGCAATCGTAAAAGGCAAAACGAAACGCTGGCCGTATGGGTATTCCAAATGGATTGCTTCTTCCAGATTTCCCAACAAGCGGGATTTGTAGATCTCGCAATCGAGATGCAGATCGTTATCTATTTCTTCTTCCGTGAACAATAGGCAATCAAGTTCATCCTTGGCATCAAGAGCCAAGTCTCCGGCCATGGGATGTGCACTCCAAAATCCCATCCGATTTCCTCCCCCAGCATTATTTTGTGTCAGATCTAGGGCAAGTGTAGCACGTATGTCCGCAATCAATCAATAAATTTATGCTTTTGTTTGTCCGACAACGGACACAAGTAATATCCAACTATCCATACGTATCCATAATTTAATCATAGCATATGGACAGATGCTTGCGCAATCTTCATCGGATTGACTTCGCACACGGTTTTGGTGTTTAATGGAGGGTAAACGGACATGTTGCCACACCAAAATTCCAAAAGGGGATGTACCAATGAATGTCGGAGTAATGTTCGATAACTACAGTGTAGTTCGATACGATCATATCGATATGTTTGATCGAACCTTCAAAGAAAAATTTGGTGTTGGCACCAATGCTTTTATCAGACATGTTAGTCGTGCCCATGGTAACAACGATAGCCTCACAAGCGTACCGTTGAGCGTACCGTATTTCATTGTCTGTACGGATTCATATATTCTACATCTCATTGACAACTACATCCAAAAGTATGTAAAAGTGCGAAGGAACATAGATTTGTGGCAATCGTGTCTGGAAGCTGTCGGATGGTTTGACGTATTGTACGAAAAGAAACTGGACAACGCCTATATGTGCATATTTCGTTTTGATGAAGAAAGAATGCACCGCAACTTGCTTCTCGGCAAATTTATATAGTAACGTCCTTCCGTATAAGTATGACCAAGTTGACGTGAATAATTATTACGTGTTATAATCGACGAAGGGAGGTGTTGTGCGATGGACTTGGAAAAAGAACTCGTAAAATTGACGTACAATCAACTCATGGCATTGTATTATTTGGCAGGTGCAGACGATGGAACGAAAGAAGTCATGCTGAAACTCATCGAATCGCCGAACATCGAGAAACGTATCCATGCCATGCGTGCTGCACCCGATTTGAAAATAGATTTGGCAAATCGAATGAACGAATACGTTCGGATTTTAGGTAGGAGACCCTATGACGACAGCTATGAAGTGGAATACACAATATCAGATGTCTACAATACGTTTTCCAACTTGGTCATCTGTTACACCGTAACGGTGTGGAAGTCCGACGTGCCACTCATCGACATAGATTGTAGGTTGAACGTGTCGTCTCTTGCCGCTTACGAGTTTGGGTATCTTGTCAAATGTATGGACGATTATCTCAAGGATATGTGGAAGTCCAATACCATCAACATCGAATTGCCATACATAAAAAGGAACTGCGAATCGGACCCTATAACTGCGGCGGAAGCTACCGTCCAATTGTTTCATGCAAAAGCCCCGCACAGGGATAGGGGTGCAATTGTCGGACTTGCAATAGCCAAAAGTTTCGACGATATGCGCGAACATGCCAAAGTGAAAAACAGCGTGGTGTCATACATTCTGCATCTTGCCGAAAAATATAAATTGTACGAAAACGGGTTTGCAGAAATGGATGACGGCATAGTGGTGAAGATAGTGGTGAAGTATTTTTGGTCGAAAGCTGACCCCATAATGCTTGCGAAGAACAAATTCGGGGAATACTACAAATCCACGAACAAGAATCACTCCCTATATCGAAGATACATTTTCATGCGCGAACTTATGAAGGTATGAAAAAAAAGGCAACCTGCAATGCAGGTTGCCTTTCTCGTCATTTGGCATCGTACCAAGTTTTTCCGTATCCAATGTCTACGCGGAGTGGGACAGATAGTCTCACGGCGTTTTCCATTTCGTGTCGAACGATGTTCTGAACTTGTTCAAGTTCGTTTTCAACAACTTCAAACACAAGTTCGTCGTGCACTTGGAGAAGCATCCGGCTTCGGAGACCCAACTGTTTGAACTTGTCATGAATGGAAATCATGGCAAGTTTGATAATGTCTGCTGCCGAACCCTGAATCGGCGTGTTCATGGTAATACGTTCAGCAGCTTTCCGAACGTTGAAGTTGGAAGACTTGAGGTCCGGAATGTATCTCCGTCTGTTCAAAATAGTGGACACATATCCTTTTTCCTTTGCTTCCTCCACCACGGAGTCCATGTACTTTTTGACGCCTTGATACACGCCGAAATACCTGTCGATGAATTCCTGTGCTTCTTTCTTCGGTATGCGCAGGTTCTTTGCCAATCCGTGGTCGGAAATGCCGTACACGATGCCGAAGTTGACCGCCTTGGCCTGTCTGCGCATCATGGAATTCACTTCGTCTTCGGACACGCCGAAAACGTCCATGGCTGTTTTGGTGTGAATGTCCATGTCCCGAGCAAAGGCCTCTTGCATCCTGGGATCTCGGGACATGTGCGCAAGAATACGCAGTTCGATCTGCGAATAGTCTGCCGTCAGTATGTAGCCATATCCTTCGGACGGCAGGAAGAATTTGCGGATGTACCTTCCTTCTTCCGTCCTGATCGGTATGTTCTGCATGTTTGGATACTGACTGGACAGACGACCGGTGGAAGTCAGAGCCATGTTGTAGTAGGTGTGAATTTAGATGTCACAAATGCCTTTAGGGCAATCGTTGCCATCTACCATTCATACCTAACGTAAACTTTCTTTTTGTTTGGCCCAACATGGATATAACCGTTACCTACGCTGTAGTTTTGAATGTCGGCGTTTTTCAATCCGATGACTTCGATGAACCGTTCCAGTTCGTCGATCCGTCTTTTCAGTTTCTTGATCTCGCCGTCTTTGGGATCAATCGTAGGATGTCCGAGTGTGTACCCGGTTTGATAGATTTCCATGTCCAGACTGGTTTTGATTGACTCGATCAGATCGGATACCGCTTCATCGGTCACATTCAGCCCGTATTCTTCTGCCCATTCCTGTATCGTGATTTGCAGAGCTTCGCTCATCGTTCACACCTCACATTTCAATGTCAAGGCTTTTGAGAAAATCTAGCAACTTTTCCCTGTCAATCGCCATGTTTATCCTCCCCATCCATCACCGCCAGCAGGGCGGCTTTGCAGATGGCTTCGGGGGCGGTTGAAGCGAATGCGTTATATAGTGTTCCGAAGATTGCCTCATACTTTCGCTTATGATTTTTCAAGGTGAAGTCCCATTCGTTATTCAGCATTTCCTCCACCACTTCCCATGCGGCGGCAATGTCTTCACTTGGGTTGAATGGCATATAAATCAGCCCATCTTCATCCCGCTCATAAGCGATATACCATCCTTCGTCTTCGACCCACCACGCGGCGGGAAAAGGCTCTTGGCTGAATAAGTCAACACTTTCTACAACGGGAATATTCATAATATGCCGGATAACAAGTTCATCCAACTCACGCCCCGGCTTCATGGCCAACACTTCATCGCGTGTCATGGTTCGGTTCCTCCTTCAGAAATTCTCCGACAATCTTGTCGATATCCGCGTCACCCAACCCGACCAACATATGCAGGCCGCTCGCGTAAATTTCTGCCGCCCCCATATTCCCCCTATAGAGCGAGGCTTGATATTTTGCCATTTTCAACTTCCACTCCAACACCTTGCGGGCGACTTCTTCGGGGGATTCGAGGACGTACCAATCTTCGGCCATGGTTCTAACCAGCGTTTGTTTGTAATCTTCGTCATGTCCGACTTCGATTAAATGTTGAGGGTTAATATACAAGGTTTTCCCATTCGCTCTTGTCAACCTTATCACGCCGTTTCCTCTCCTTTCAGCAGTTCGGGGTTTTCGTATATGTTGCCGATGATTTCACACACCTCGTTATAGTCGGAAAGATGTTCCATCAAAGATTGGTTACCTTCATAAAACATTTCAAGCCAAAATGAACCATCTTCCCACCTCACCACATTCAGGCCCATTTCATCGTCGCGAAGGATGTCTCCTTCATAGATTTCCTGCCCATGGCGGTCTTTGAGTCCGGTATATTGCCCCACGGTTTCGGGATCGACTTCGTATATATCCTGATCATGGGCACCACAATCCGAACAACCCGTTATATACGGTCCAAACTTGGTTATGATGTATGATCTTCCGTCCCAATCCTTCACGTACCACCCATACACCCATTCGCCGGTATCTTTCCGCTTTCCGCGATACATGGTTCAGGCTCCTTTCTTCCAGGCATCTGGGGTCTATAGGGATACCCCGGTTATATGTCACAAATACCGTTAGGGCAATCGTTGCCGTAGACGGTGGATTCGTCGGGGACATGACCATGCCCCTTGCATGCCTTGCATATTTCAATTTCAACACGGCTTGTCGTCGGGAAGCAAAGACATATGTAGAACCTCCTTATCAGATGGTGAACGGTATGCACTTGACGTCACTGTACGGCCAGATAGGCTGAAACGCCGATTCCGGAATGGTAACACGGTTAGCGGCCTTCTTACTGGCTTCCATATGCTGGCTGATCCATTGTCGTGCTTCTTGTTTGGTGGTGCCGGTGAACCGGATACCGAGGTTGTCCTCAATATACCAGATCACCTGACGTTGGCGGTTGGTAACGGGTTCCATGTCCTCACCTCTTGTAGATGCGCCATAACTCTTCCATGGCTTCTTTTGACATGTGTGTGTCGAAGACTACTCCATCTAGTTGGACCCTTTCCTTTCCGAGTACAACACGTGCCCGGTTCAGATCGTGCACGTATTTCTTGTGTTCGGAATCCGCCATCCATTGGGCAATGTTCTTCCAAGCGTCTGGCACCTTTTTGGCTACTTCGTACGGCAAAAAGTACGACGCAGTGTTCGTATGGAAGGCGATGCCGAGAAGATGCGCCCGATGTGGATTTTCGCCCAGGGCTTCCACTTGGATGGATTTGACGTAGTCGAGGGAACTGATCAGGCTCCCAATGTTGGTTTCGTCGATACACGTTACGTTGATGTCGGGTGTCGTTTGTGCTGATTTGTTCAGTTTCAGTCTCTTGATGAGAGATTTGAATTCAAGTTTGTCGAACAGTTCGGCAAGTTCCTTCTCACGAATTTTCTCGTATTTCAGATCATCTAGATTGAGGCCTGTGGGAACGTCCCTTTTGATGGTGGCGAGAACTTTGCTCAGGAAAGCATCGTCTTTCCCGTTTTCCAAACGTTCCCTCAACTTGCCCTTGATGGAATCGATGTTCGCATATACACCGTCCAGCGATCCGTAATCGGAGATAAGCTTCAAAGCCGTCTTCTCACCGATGCCGGCAATGCCCGGAATGTTATCGGAGGAATCGCCCATGAGACTTTTCACGTCGATGAGCTGCACAGGCTGCACACCGTATTTTGAAACCACGGTGCCCGGCGAATACATCTCCACTTCGGAGATGCCCTTTTTCATATACACGATCGTCGTTTTGTCAGACACGATTTGGAAAAGATCTCTGTCCCCCGTCACGACGAGAATTTCAATGTCGGGCACAGATTCCAGATTCTTGGTAATTGTACCAATAAGGTCGTCGGATTCGTACCCTTCTTCCTTCCACATGCGGATGCCAAATGCTTCGACCAACTTTTCGGCAAGCGGAAATTGGGTCTTGATTTCAGGGGCTGCTTCTCTCCGATTTGCCTTATATCCGTCGTACATTTGGCTACGGAACGTATTCTTGCCGGAATCGAAGGTTACGAGCATGTGGGTAGGTCGGATTTCATCGAGGATTTTTATGACGGTATTTGCAAAACCGTACACTGCATTGGTGGGAATACCGTCCCTCGTGGTAAGAAGCTGTATAGCATAGAAGCTTCTGTACAATACGCTGTGTCCATCTATGATGACAAGTTTCGGATTTGCCGTCCCCATTGGCTTCATATCACCTTTCTTTCCTTTCATTTGTCTATCATGATTGTAACACGTACGAAATGTTCACGTCAAATAAATAATTCCCCTTTTATCAGTTGACGAAAGGTTCTATGAAGTGGTATTATTCTGATAGAAATCGTGAGTGGGTGTCCCAAATGACTTTCAAAGAACTTGTGAAATTGTTAGACAGGTATTCAGAACCACATCAAAGAATAAATTTGGATGAATACGGGACATTTGTGAATATTTCATATGTCATCAGGAACCATGACATTTTGGACGTAGCTCTCCTGTTGAGAAAGCATGAAGGAAAAATAGATCTCAATGCAGAAAGAGGACATGCGGGAATCATGCCGTCCACGTATAGCCTTGTGTCTCTTGCTTGCGCTGAAAAAGATGTGGGGATACTGGAACTTCTTCCAATGCATGGTGCAGACATTAACAACGTACTTTCCGACGGTTCTACTGCACTTCATACAGCAAGTGCAGTGGGAGACAACGAAGAAGTTATCCGATGCTGCATAGAACATGGAACGAACGTCAATGCTACAGATTGGGGCGGATATGCACCCATTCACGTTGCAACGGTCAGAAATCTTGCAACCAACGTGAAGTGCCTGATCGATTGCGGTGCAGATGTATATCATAGAACCTGCAGCGGGGACGACCTCGTAGACTTGGCAACGCAGTACGATGCAGGTTCGGTACTCGATCTTTTCAGGAATTTCGGCATATTGGCGAAATATGACATAGGACGTCTGATGGACATGGCAGAATCCGATGAATCCTTCCGGGCGAAAGTCATATTCGAAAACATGCTGTCCGAAACGTGAAAAACATGGAAAAGGCCATGGGTTTTCCCATGGCCAAATTTTTTGCAGTCAGATTGATTATTTTTCGATGAACCCTGCTTGGCGCAGAGCTTCCCGCACCATTTCACCGCCAACCCGACCGCATTGGATTGCCGTCAGATTGCGATTGTGTTGTTTGCTGCCGAATTGAACGCCAAGCTGGTTGGCAATGCGCATCTTCAGTTCCTCACGGTTCGCCATTGAAGTTCACCTCCCTTACAGATTCAGAATACATCTCATGTGTTGTCAGTGAGTAGCATCCCTATAGGTGGGGATTTGATTGTAAACCGAATTCGCCACATAAGGTGCGTAATCTGCAGTCACGTAGTCCAAATCCCAGACTTGTGCCAATGCCCGGCGCACCATTTCGCCGCCGACTTTGCCGCACTCGGCAGACGTGAGGTTGCGGTTATGACGCTTGTCGCCAAATCTGACACCAAGTTCCGTGGCCACTTGGTCACGCAACGTTTTGAGACGATCTTGCACGGCGACTTCCTCCTTTTGTTTCGTCGTTTACACTTTTATTTTTCCCGCAGAGATTCGCTCTTATACATCGGACACGTTGGAAATTTTTGCCAATCACTCCGTGTATCTTATCGAAGTTGTCGCAACAACGAAAGAAATTCATTGACGACGAACCAAAACGTCGTGTATAATAAGGGAACGGACAAACGGCAAAGGTGTGAGTATGCAATGAATGCAAACGGATGGCAGTATTTTTCACGAGTTCCCGCCGTGTTCAGCCAGGAATACATAATGTCCATATTGGAAGGCGAAACGGAACTGCCCGACGCGCTGACTCCGTATGGAGAAAGGGTTCTGATCACTGAAGCCTACAGCGTCGTAAACAGCCTGTTGGACCAGGTTCCGGCGGTATTTGCCGAAGTGGTCAACTTCCTACAATGGTTGGACAATCTGCATCCTACCAATGCAGACGTTGCAACCAAAATGCAACTCGCCTTGTATAAGCACCCAAATTTCATCATGTATTACATGCCACTTATTCGGCAACAGATCATGGCGACTTCATCTGGTCAAGGACCTGTTTTTATGTTCGTAAAGATGGCTCATGGTCCAGATGCACAAGAAGGTACAAGTTCCATGGACGACAACTATACGGACAAAATTTCCGACGACTACATGCACGATATTCTCAAACGTCTGTCACCTATTCCGGACATGCAAAAAGAACATTTCGTTGCATTCCTTGAAGCATTCAGCGACAAAGTTGTGACCCACCTTGTTGGCCACCCGCCTTTCTACAAGGTGGTACAGAACTTCATTTGCAAGGCAGAAGGGGACGAAGAACGCGCTTTGGCGGAAAAGATAGTGCAAAAGATGTCTTCGCCGGATTTCCTGCAACATGTGACTCAAAATCCTCGACTCATGGCGTACATCACTGGTCTTATCAAAGATTGACAAACTGACAAGGCGGTGACTGCATCATGGACGAACTCAGATTCGAACTTCACTTGCGTGAAACGGCGAAAGACGTCGCAAACAGCTACTTCGAACTGTACTTGGAACATTTTCGGCGAAACGGCATTTCCATTGCCGATTTCATCCGTCAGGAAAGACGTTCCCTGAACAATGAATTTTACGAAGTGTTCACGCAAAACAGGTATCTGTTCGATGCCGAACTGACTCCAAAGGAATATGTCAAACGGTGCAAGTCGCACATGGGCATGCTGTTCGTCGAAATGTTAGAAGAAAGAATTGCCGAACTGCAGGAGGACTGTGAATTCATCAGACGACAGTGGCAACATTGGGAGCCGGAAGACGAACCCTACAGGGCCGAAGACATGGCACAGATCGCCGAAATGGAAGAAACGATACAACTATACAGGAAATGTATTGAGGACTACAAGGCACATCTGAACAAGATGCAATCTGACAAAGAACAATCCGACAAAGCACAATCCGACACGGCACGATGATGTGTATATATTGATACGGGCCTCCCATACATGCTAGAATCATAATAGAAAGCTTGTGTGGGAGGTTAATCTATGTGGACGAAAGAAAACTGCGGAAAGCTGTCCGAAGAAGTCAGAGTCTGGTGTGAAGAAAACCGCATACACCCGTTGGTGCGTCCTCTCTTTTCCAAGTTGGGAATAACTACCGTAGAACAGGTTCACAAATTCCTCTATTCCAACCTTTCCGATGCATCCTCATCCACTGCCTTCGGTGAACAGATATACAAGGCCGTAAAACGGATAAATCGTGCAGTGAACTCCGGAGAGCATATCGTGCTGTTCGGTGACTACGACGTTGACGGGACGACAGGAACGGCACTCCTCATGACTGTATTTGAATATTTCAAGAAGGCAAAAGGGTTTACAGTAGACTACATCGTGCCAGATCGTTTCAGCGAGGGTTACGGACTCAACGACAAAAGCATGTTGCGACTTTTGCAAATGAATCCGAATCTGGTCATCACGATAGACTGCGGTATAAAGTCCGTATCGCAGATAGAAAAGTTGAAAAGTATGGGCATCGATGTGATCGTGACGGACCACCACCACCCCGGCGACAAACTTCCCGAAGCTGCCGTGGCCATTGTACACCCTGAAGTGTGCAATTTTCCCAACAAAAAGTTGTGCGGTTGTGGCGTTGCGTATCAGCTTGCTCGTGCCATTTGGCAGACGAAAGGTCTTCCCGTACCCGAATGGGTGGAATATGGATTGCTCGATTTCGTAGCACTCGGAACCATATGCGACATGATGCCGCTTGTTGGAGACAACCGCATATATGTGCGTGAGGGTCTCAAAATTTTGAATACACGACAGCGCACGGCAATAGCAGTCATGAAGAATAAATTGGGCTGGAACAAGATCGACAGGGGCATCATCGGATTTCAGATAGGTCCATGTATCAATGCCAACGGCCGCCTGGAAAAAGCAGACACTGCCGTAAAATTCCTTCTTTCGCGGGATGTCAAAGAATGTACACGTCTCGTGGACATCATCGCAGAACGGAACCAAAAACGGAAGGAATTGCAAGCGCACGTGGTGGAGAAAGGACTTCTCCAAATCCCACACCAACGCTATAAGAATATAATAGTCATAATGGGCGATGACTTTCATGAAGGCGTGGTCGGCATTGCAGCAAGCAAGTTCGTCAACAAGTATAGGAAGCCCACGTTCATTCTGCATGACGGGGGAGCACATGTCGGAGGAAGTGCCAGAAGTCTTCCTGGCATAGACCTGTACAGCAGTATGAAAAAGTTCGAACATCTGTTGCATACATGGGGCGGGCATTCTGCGGCCGCCGGTCTCAAATTGCAAAAATCGGATATGGACGAATTCTTCCGATCGGTGGACGAGGATCTTGACAGATATGCAAGGGATGTATGGGAAGCGGGTTTCACCTATTTTGGAGAAATCACGGAAGAAGGGATGCTGACAGAAGACTTCTTCCGCAGCCTGGAATTGTTCGAACCATTTGGATACGGTTTTCCCGCGCCCATTTGGAAAATGTCCGGGTGCATCGTAGACGAAAAGCATCTGAAAAAAGATGCCAAGGTTGGAAAAATCGAAGTGTCTGGCAACAAGTACAATTTCGCCATGTGGGAGAATGCAGAAAAGTCGTTTTGGTATCAAGACCAAGTGTATTATGGGACGTGGGAAAGACATCCGAAATACGGGCCGCAATTCACGGCCATCGATGCGGAACCGCCGAAGAGACAAAAGATCTGCATACACTTTTGATCAGTCACCATCTCTGTTGAATTCTTCTTCGCTGATCTCGACGAAAGTGGAATGGGGTTCTTCCCCAAACACATCGTCGGGATCAGTCGTTTTTCCGATGACAAGTCCGGAGTACCTACCGACGATCTTGCGATACAGCGCGGGAAGCTGTTCTTTCATGGCATGGACGTCGTCTTGTTCCAAAACGTTCAGCTTTTCTACGATGTTGCCAAGTTGTTTCTTCACATAGGCATCGCTTGTGGTGGACATGATCTTCTCCACTTCATTTTTGATATGGTTTATGTACCTGCGTTCTATGTTCTTTTCCAACCAAAAGCTTGGTACGACATATGTATGAACTGCGATTATTGCAGTACATCATCAACCATGATTCAATAGTATTGGTAAGACTTTATTAAATGTATGACGTGTAGATGACACAGAACATACCACTGATATAGATCATACACAACAGAATGGCGGTGCCTACATTATGCTACTAGTACGGACTATACGGAGCTATACTAGACTAGCACAATATAATTGCCACAACTTGGTTTTATATGTTTTAATTGTAGTATGAAATGAGGAAGGGAGGACATCAAGTGCAGCAGTACGTAACAATCAAACAACTGGCTGCGAAACTTGGAGTCCACGAACAAACGTTGTACAAACATCAGAGAAAGCCTGGATTCCCTCGCATACAAATCGGCAGAGCCGTACGATATGACCCTGACGCTGTGCTTGAATGGTACGCAAAGAATTCCCAAAACAAAAAAGGAGGACGTTCCGAATGTTCAAAAAGGTCGTGATTTTTTGCCTGACGTTTGCCCTGGTTTTCGGAGCGACGCAGTTCGGTATCGCACCCCAGGCATCTGCAGTGTCTGCACAAAAGACGGTTTCCTTCGTCGACGTTCCGCAAAGCTATTGGGCGGCTTCTGCCATCGCCGAAGCGGTGCAGGCGGGCTACGTGTCCGGATATCCCGACGGCACGTTCAAGCCGGACCAGGTGGTGACGCGGGAAGAATTCATCAAAATGGCCGTCGAAGCCTTCGGACTCGA